>Ga0209489_100024_pt1 | contig 198625 bp, 125 predicted proteins | sample SiratrowhiteBW_FD_187527 | JGI IMG/M metagenome (GOLD analysis project Ga0209489, IMG submission 187527) | Root nodule microbial communities of legume samples collected from California, USA - Siratro white BW (SPAdes) (version 2) | ecosystem: Host-associated > Plants > Roots > Nodule | place...
AAACCGGACGACCTCATCCGGTTCTCAACCCAGCAGATCGGAAAATCCTCAAATTCGCCGTCGACAGCCCCCAAATTCCAAATCAACTACTCTAATCATCAATATCACCTACTAATTGCTAATAAACATCACAAATTGGTTACCTAATACTTCTATGAAGGATTAATTAAAAGATTTTGAATAACGAATGGAAGATTTTTCGATCTGCTGGGTTGAGAACCGGATGAGGTCGTCCGGTTTGTATTTTTTTTTTAAAATGAGAACCGGATGCACTCCCCATCCGGTTGTCAAAATAGACAACCGGATGACCAGGCCATTCGGTTTACAGTTTTTTGAAATTGTAAACCGGATGGGGGGTGCATCCGGTTCTCATTTTCAAAAAATGTAAACCGGATGGCTTGGTCATCCGGTTGGAAAGGGGATGAGTTTTATTAAGATAGGGGTATTTATGTAATTTCATGAAGGGCAACTATGGAATAAAAAAATTATATGGGGGTGCAGGAAGAGGGTATGGGGGTTGGAGGAAGAATTTGTCAATTTTGTGTTGCTTGACTCAATTAATCCATAAAGGTTCAAAATTGGTGTCTGATATCGTTTGACGGACTCGTTCCACGTAGGTCTTTCAAGAAGCGCCAAATATGGCTTGACGATAGGAGTGGGAATACCTGGACTCCTATGTTTAACTGGGCTTTGCTGCTTTATGTGTAGCAAATTCGATGTGTACACCCATGGTCACCGGGCCCGGCCCAGCATGGAGCTTCCAAGCTCCATTATACGCTCCTCTCCCACAATGGGCCTTAATGGGCCGGAAATTGAAAAGTTCCCTAAGACTCTCATTGGTGACAGTGGGCGCTTACCCAATTGGAACGATAACACGTGTCCAATATGTCTCTCTGAATACGAGCCCAAGGAGACTCTGAGGACCATTCCTGCCTGCAACCATTATTTCCATGCACACTGCATAGATGAGTGGCTCAAGATGAACGCCACGTGTCCCTTGTGCAGAAATTCACCCGATCCATCTTCCACCGTTACCCCTTCTTCTTCTTCTTTTTCTTCCACACATATCGATTCCTCTTTGTCATAGGTAATCCAATTGCCACGTGTTAGAGTTGTGTAGCACAGAGTCTTCAGCTGCTATCTTTACTGTCATATACAATTTTTTTAGTTTCTATTATTGGTATATTTGAATACAATTTACACAAAATTTTATGTAATAGATAATATATTTTTGTTATTGTCTGTTATATTTTATAATAAATAATTAACAGTTATAATGAACTTCAACTTGGGGGTGTAGCTCATATGGTAGAGCGCTCGCTTCGCATGCGAGAGGCACGGGGTTCGATTCCCCGCACCTCCATTTATTTTAATACTTTACAAAACATGTTATTTTTCAAATACTTAAAAATGATTTTTTTTAATAGAAAAAAACAGTACTATGAGACATGTTTTATGTTTGAGTTATTCATATTATCTACATATTAATTTAAGTTAGTTTAATTTCATGATTATTCCATTTTGCCGCCTCTTGTTGGCAATGATGATCTTGTTCTTATCTTTGAAGTGCAGAGTCCATGGCGGTGTGCCCAATTTGTTTGGTTATCCAAATCCTTTATCATTCATTGTTGGATAAACTACCACAGCACTGTTTATTTATTGCCCTTAAAGGAATCACAAAACAAAAAAACATCTGCAACTTTACCTGCACAGATAAAAGTAGTACCAAGTTGACACGAATCAAAATATTTCAAAATTCATGCCACTTTTACTTTAAAGAACAAATGAATAATGGAATAATTCTTTCAACGATACTTAATGCTTGATTTGTGTATTCTTGTGTAGCTTACTTAACACTGCTGATAAAAGGCAAACAAACTCCATTCTTAAAGTTGTATCCTTGTAATGTGCAAGAGAGAATTAGGTGGTTAAGTCACTCATCACACTATTCTTCTAGTCTTAATTATTAAATTCTTGAACAATAATTCAAGTTTTTTATGACTCATGACTCAATTCTACAATAATTCAAGTTTTTAATAAATGATTTATGCAATAATTCATTTTTTTTTTTATGAGTTGTGACCTCACCGATTCTTTCCTCACTAATTTGTTTCACACCAGACAAATTTATAATATGGTATTTACGTAATGCACTATTATGTTTTATGAACTGTCGGTGGATTAGGTGTTGATCGAAGTCTCTGCACGGTCAAAAAAGACATGTGTTTTCATATCTAAGAATAAAAAACAAAAACATAATTTTTTGTCCAAGAACGTGTTTTACAAATAAGGAAAAAGTCCAATACGCAACCTGTGACAAGTGTGGAGTTAGGAGTATTAATGGAGTTCGTATCAGTTTATATATATATATATATATATATGAGTTGAATTATGACTCTGAGATTTATCGAATTCATATATTTTAAATTATAAATCAATTATTTTTAGTATATTTGTTTGTGAAGAAAACATAATAATTGATATAATATTTCGAGATATAATTATTCGAGTAGAAGAGAAGTTTGAAATATATAAAGAAAACATTTAAGTAAATAATTGTAAAAAAGTTTAAGTATTTGGAGTGACAATGAAAAATATATATAGAAAAAGAAAATCACAAAGTCGTTAACTTTTTAAAATCCTTTTTATATATGATTTTTCTCATAACTCGATACTTATCCCATTCCTTGTCTAAAGTTAGGTATCAATTTCCAATAACTTATTTGAAAACTAACACAGTCAGAAGAACATCAGAGTCCACTTCCTCTTCTTTTAATTTACATTTTAGTTAATTTTGAACAGATTAAAATGAAGAGGAAAATAAGTATCATCAGCATTTTTCTCTTTCTGATTTCTTTAATAAAAAAATATAATAAAACATTGAGTAAATATTTAATGAATTTGACTTTAATTTTAGTCCTGATTAAATGTTGATGTAATGATTGGTGAGATGATTCCATGTGTTTCTAAATTTTCTTTGATTCTCTTTTTTGTTGTCGTTATTGTGAATTTGGTTATTCGTATTCCATTCCCATGTTCCTTATTGTAAGGACACGATGGCATAAGCTCTAGTGCCACATTTAATATGCTAAACAAAAGCGATTCAACCGTGGTTAAAGGACCTGTTGCTATTTTCATAAATTACACCGATAAAATTATACTTTCTTTTTTTAATATTTATGTTATGTCACTCTTTATTGAAAGATATTTTTATAAAAAATTTAGAGTTAGAGTTATTTTTATAAAAGATATTGTAAAAAGTAATTAAATTTGTATAAAAAACACAATTAACATAATGTTAGAGTTAGGTAATTTAGTTAAGAAAGAATGGTTAGGTAAAATGAGTGGCATGAGAAGGAGACAGTTGGCTGAAGTGTTGTGATGATTGAAGACAGTTGTCTCGCTCACGTTCTCAGCTACCAACTCACTCACCAAATTTTACGTTAATACATTTGTTGCAAAGGTTCCTTTCAAAATTTTGCATGAATTCGAAACTAAATTTCATGCTAAATTTAAAATATACTTTTTTTTATAATTTTTAAACAATCTAAAATTTTACTTGTTACAATTTATATTATTTAAATAAAAATATTTAGTTATACTCAACTCACAAATAATATTACAAGACAGTGACACAACACATGTATACAAGTTATATTATCGAATTTAAGTGTTGTCATCGTAATTTTTTTTTTTTAAATTTAACTTTAACAAGAAAACATCGGATGCAACAAAAAAAATGATAGTTACGTAGTTTGAGTGTTGCAAAAAATTTAGGTTAAGCTACTTGGTTGAATCTATGGCATGAAAACCTAATTAACTACTAACGGATTTGGGCGGTGAGAAGATATTGGTTTCGTATTTCTTAGGTTGAAAGCGTGTTTACTCACGCAAAGTTCTTTCGTTCTTTCTTTCCTTTCAATTTCTTTTCATTTTCCTTTCATGGGTCCATTGCATGCTACTTTCATATGCACCAATTCAAAACCTCTTAAACCAAACCAAATTTCGCAATCAATTCTCCTTTCAATTCACACTAAACTACACAAATCTTCTTGTATTATCTATTATTATTAAGAAAGTATCAAAATTATCTAATTTATTATGCAATCAAATCAAAACATCAATAATTATTGATATTTTCTTTCTCTTTCAAAGACTTTCCGGTCATATTTATCCATTTGAACTCCACTTGAATTTAGAAGTTTTGAGAAACACCACGCGTGCACGCTTCCACCCACTAAATTAATCTTTTGTTAGATAAAATACACACAGAAAAATATAAAAAGTCAAGTGATTGGGATAAGATTGCGAAATTTGTTTGGCACAAGTTTCGAATTAGATAATGGGACTATAGTACTTTCCACAATAATCCAGAAACCGCCAATGATATAGTGAGCAAAATATAAAACATATAATGAAATTAACAAATACACTGATACCATAAACACTGATGAGTTTTGGACTTTGACTCTTTTGGTTGGGATAGTTATCCTCATGAATTCGATAGAATCTTCTCCACAACAATACAAATATTTAAACAATTTACCTTTTTCCTTTTTCCAAAGCACGTAACTTCTACTTTAAGAATTATGACTTTCATGATATACAAATATGTAATCAGGTCGGTCTACAGATTTCACGATAATTAAACTTAAAAATATATAGAAGATTCTATTATATTTGAAAACATAATATATATATATTAAATAAATAAACAAATGTGTAGTTTTATTCAATATGTTCTATCTTATTTAAAAAAAATATAGTTTTAGTATTTTTAGAAATGTTAATTTTGTTTTCCAACTATATTAAAAATTTGTTTCGTTATATATATATATATATATATATATATATATATATATATATATATATATTTATATATATATATATATGTATATTTATTATAGATGTTGACGGTTGCACACACGTAATATAGCCAAAATCTCTGTCTATAATGAAAGATTAGTCGGTATAGGTAATTCATGTCACATATAAATACTCAGGTGTCAAATACATTATTAAAGCATTTAGTATTACGTTTAGAAAACTGAGAATAAAGAAGTAAATAATATTTGAGATAAGAATTAATACAAAAAATAAAGTGATTAAATTTAGATTAATAATTTAAAATATTACTATAAAAATAACGTAAAAGTTTAATGCTTTCGTGGGTAATTAATGTTTTTTAAAAATATAGATAATGCTGTAGGATGCCAAATCCAAGAATGAAATCCAATTTTTAATGAAAATCCATTTTTTAAATGAAAATCAGATATATACGAGTTCATTATTATTTTAAAGCTTTTAAGGGAATGCAAAACAAAATGTTGGATAATAGCAGGCTCACTAATTGCTAATTGAATAATTGACATGCCATTTTTATCATTAGAGTATGTATTGTCTTTTAGTGTATATAAATGTACGATTAAACATCCAACGTACTAATAATTATTTTGATTTATTAAATTAAAAATATTAATTAACTAAATTTTAAAAACATTTATATAATTAAAAGTGTTTTGATAATATATAAACAAGTTTTAAACTATTATTAAATAAAATTAAGAAAAAAATTAATAAGTAGATCAAGATTCAATCTATTTTATCATGGTGGATTAATTCATCCCGTTTTTTTTAGAAGTTACCTATTTTACCTATCTTACCATCTAAACATAATTGTACAAAAAATAATTAATATTACCTCAACAATAAATAATTTACTATAATTTCCTTTAACATAATTAATAAATATATTTAATTTAATTATATCATATCATATTTATAATTGAATATGGTACTATTATATGGTAGATATGCAAATCAATATCTTTAATCTATTTTATCATAATCGTTTTCTGTCGTATTTCTAGGAGTTAAAAACAGGTCAAAAAGAAAAACAAACTAAATTTACCTATTTTGTTAATATTATCTAAACACAACTCTAGAGGAATTAATTAATATTATCTTAACAATAAATAATTTACCACAATTTTCCTTAACACGCACTCATAAAATTAATAAAAAAAAGTCAATTCAAGTCACTGAAGAATGTCCCAAAAAAATTACTAAATCAACGTAGAAATATTCTAACAAAAATAAATTTACCGTGCCAATTTTTCTTGATTTTACGTACTTTATTAAATTAATATCATAAGTTTACGTCAATGAAAATGAAACTGCGACCGTAATAATGATTCAGTTTTTCATTTCATTAATATTTTTCACGAGTCTATTTTTATTTAAATGTGTTTTTTTATATAGATGTTTTCTGACTGATGGATACTTGACATCGTTATACGAACTCGTTGGTTGGTTGTTTTTTTAAAGTGAAACATCTTGTAATATACACCAACAAAAATTTTGTAATTTTTTCATAAAGGTTAATTTTATTCTGTGTATTACAATTTTCCACTTCATTTTTGTAATGCATTGAAAAATACGGAACAGCTAGAAAAAAGTGGGTGTACCGTGTACGAATGACACGTGTCATGGTTAAATCGCGATCAATTAAGAAATGTTAACCAAACCAAATAAACAATTAGGGTAAAATTAGGATTAAGAATAAGATTTACTTAACCTGCGGCGGATTAATCTTAAGAAAGCAATGATTAAAGGGAAATAGTTATGAAAGAGAAAAGAAAGCAATGATTATGGGAAACGGCCACACTGGAAAGCCACGTGGCTGATCTGTTGTTCCCTCCATAAATATTCGCATAAACCATTCCAATTCCAAATTCAACCAAAGTAGGAAACACAACACAAAACAGCACATAACTTTCCGAACGTGTCACACAATTCTCGCCTTCTCCAAATATGGCATCTCGCGTCAGCATTGGCAACCTCACCTCCTCCACGCCACCGTATCTTATTAATTCACCGCGTTTTCGTTCACCACACAAACTTTCAAACGCTTCTTCTCACCAAAACGCTGCGCATCACACCATGCTCAACAAAACCGTTCTGGTAACCGGCGGAGCCGGTTACATCGGCAGCCACACCGTTCTCCAGCTGCTCCTCGGCGGCTTCACAACGGTCGTCGTCGACAACCTCGACAATTCCTCCGAGGTCGCCATCCGGAGAGTCCGCGAGCTCGCCGGCGAGTTTGGGAATAACCTATCCTTCCACAAGGTGTCCATTCTATTGCCTCTTTTGTTCAATTTCGAATGTTTTCGTCGCTTTATCGTGCTCCGAGACTGTTTGCTCCGTGGCTTGGGTTTTTTTTGGGTTCGGAGTTTCGTCGATTTAGGTTTAGATTTGTGAAATTTTGGGGTTGCGGTGGGCTTGTTTTGGGCGTAGAACGTGTCTGGTTGATTGAATTTTTGCGTGTTTTAGAGTATTTAGGATTTGGCGCTATGTCGGTTTCGAATTCAGCTGAAAAGTTCGTGATGTACTTTTTTTGATGTGATGTGATTTTTGGGGACGCAGGTTTATTTTTGTTCTTCGGTCATAACGGATGTTCTAGACTGTTCTGGTGGTTTCGTGACGATGTTTATTTTGTTTTACAAAATCCGTGTTTTTCTCCAAAGTTATGGCGAATGAAACCAGAGAGGCCGAGCACTTTGACTGCTTAATTTTACAAGCTTTTTGTTTAATTATTTAATTATGGTGATGATGGATGACCGACGTTTTTTGTTGTATTTTCGCCACTGCAGGTGGACCTGAGGGACAGAGCTGCACTAGAGGAAATTTTTGTTTCCACACAGTAAGTATTACGAAAGAAGCTTCTTTCTTTTTTAATTTTCTTTTTATGCTAAGTAGAGTATGACAGAAGTTTCTTTAATAATGATAAAAAGATTCACTTGTCGGTGCATCACATTCTCTTTGGGAGGTCGTTGATCTAGGAACCTTTTCTAATCACTTTTTTTTTTTTTTTTTTTTTTTTTTTTTTTTTTTCTTTTTTTTTTTTTTTTTTTTTTTTTTTTTTTTCAGGTTTGATGCTGTCATACATTTTGCTGGACTAAAAGCAGTAGGAGAAAGTGTGCAAAAACCTTTACTATACTACAACAACAACTTGACGGGGACAATCACTCTATTGGAAGTCATGGCTGCTCATGGATGCAAAAAGGTAAAATTCTTCTTGATTTTTTAGTCATGCATCCATGATAGAGTTTAACTGTACTAAAAAAGTATTCTTAATATTCTCAAAGTTTCTTCAGTGGTACCCGGTAATATTGTTTGCTTTTTGAATAGAGTTCCTTCTATTGACAGATACAACATGTGTATCTCCAATTAAATTGACGCAAAACTACTTGCATAGTATTTAAATTGATTCAAGGTACTTCTAGCCTCACTTTGGATGAGATGTCCAAGAAGGTTAGGAAGGTTAAATAGTCTTGGGTGAATCAAAAGATTTTAGACTAATAAAGAACGAATCTTGGCGGTGGAATGGAAGTGTTCAATGATTGTTAAGGTGAATGTATTACCAGCCAAAAAATGATTAATATAAGAGCTTGATTTGACAACGATCGAGAAAAGGATGACAAAAAGTCGGTTAATGTGTGGTTTGGATATTAGAAAAGAAGGTTACACGAAGCGCCGATGAGTAGTAGATTGTTTAGCCTTCTGAAAAGGATAAAGAGAGAGTGAGAGACCAAGGACGTTGAAGAAAATTATTATAAAGGATTAAATGGTTGAATACTATCCCTGAAAATTAGGTTTCGAATTGAGCTCAGTGGCTACATGTGTAGTGGGGAAGTATAAGCCTGCAGGTTACCATTGCTTCTTTACACAGTAACTCCTTGAAGTGTATTGCGAAGTTGATCATGCTTTTTATTGTGTTGGCTCTGTATTATGCTTGTTTCACTCATTTTGCATCTATTCAAATGGTTTCAGCTTGTGTTCTCGTCTTCAGCAACTGTATATGGTTGGCCAAAGGAGGTTCCATGTACAGAAGAGTTCCCTCTGTCAGCGATGAACCCATATGGTCGAACTAAGGTATGACTACGAGTGTTTGTTGGAAGCTGAAACTTGGTTTTGATTTGAATTGTGTTTTCACCGTCTGATTTTGTGGACTTGTACGAAATATCATTTATTACTTTGGAATATTATTTTCATTTAAAAACAATCCCCTATCCTCCAAATTTCCTGTAATCCGCTTGTCTTTTACATCTTTCTTACATAGGTGTCGTCCATTGGTATCTGATAAGATTTTTGTCTTTCAGCTTATCATTGAAGAGATTTGTCGTGATGTACACCATGCGGAGCCAGATTGGAAAATAATATTGTTGAGGTATTTCAACCCTGTTGGTGCACACCCTAGTGGTTATATTGGGGAGGATCCTCGAGGAATCCCAAACAATCTGATGCCATTTGTTCAGCAAGTAGCAGTTGGCAGACGGCCTGCGCTGACAGTTTTTGGAAATGATTATAATACAGTTGATGGCACTGGGGTAAGCTCTAACTTATCCGCTGAAAATTTTCCTTGTAAGGACAAAATTGCATGAAGCTTCACTCAATCTTATCCTGACCTGTGTTTCCTTTGATTTGATATTTTTTTTGTTCTTTATATAGTCACACTTCATGTGCGATGTAACATATTAGACTATTTTACATGTACAATTTTTCCCCATCTTCTCTTTTGAATTCCCCTGATAAAATTTGTGCTCAATTAAATCACTTTTCCTCACTGAATAGTTTCTGTTGGCTGCTTACATTTATTTCCCAATTTTTGAGGTGTACGTTTAATTTCTTCACCAAGTATTGTTCTTTTCATTTCTCTCAGGTTCGGGACTATATTCATGTTGTTGATTTAGCAGATGGGCACATTGCTGCATTACTTAAACTAGACGAACCTAGTATAGGTATTATTTCAAAATTTTCTTTATCCTCAAGTATCTAACTTTGTCAGCCCTGGTTAATTCTGAAGCAGTCTTAATGTCCAAAATTTATGGCGGTAAATTTTTAGTTTAATTTTCATGGTGTGTTTACAGGTTGTGAGGTTTATAACCTGGGAACAGGAAAGGGAACATCGGTTTTGGAGATGGTTAGGGCTTTTGAAACAGCATCTGGAAAGGTAATAGAATCTTTGTCCTCTAAGATCGTTTCCATTTCATATTTAGTTTATATTCCGATAACCTAGAACAGCTTGAACTAAGTCATTTTTATATGGCTTTAGCTATTCTCCAGTGTATGTATATAACTAATCCTTAGTATTATTCATTTGTTCAGAAAATTCCTCTTGTGATGGCTGGCCGTAGACCTGGTGATGCTGAAATTGTTTATGCATCCACTAAAAAGGCGGAAAGAGAGCTTAAATGGAAGTAAGTTTTAATTGGCTTTCTAATGAATGTTCATGACATTTAACTGACATTTTAGGCTTTGCCTTTTTTGCTTTTTAATTTTTTTTCTGAAAATAATCTTGCTGGTAATCGCCCTCCTCCTCCTCCTCAATATCGTGGCTAAATAATAAATGCATAATATTTTTCAACTCAATTATTTCTCTTATGTGGCAGGGCAAAATATGGCATTGACGAGATGTGCCGTGATCAATGGAATTGGGCTAGCAAAAATCCTTACGGCTATGGAGATCAGGAGGACTCAACCGATTAACTATAGAATACACCGGCATACTATTCTGAGCTCTCCCCCACCGTAGTCCGTAGGCATTGTGAAATTAGTTTTCCCAAAAGCTTTTCTCTAGTGGTATTAAGTTGACAAAGTACTTGTATTATTATGATTCATAGTTACATGGTAAATAAGTAGTGGTTTTACTATACTGTAATTTAAAAGTTCTTTAGGTTCCTTCTTACAGGCTATTGATTATTAGATTCAGGCTATTACAGCTCATGTTCTTACAGCTCATGTTCCACATGAGCTGCATCCTGTTTTGTAAATCTAAAATCACATGTTCGTTTAAAGGGTGACTAACAGGTATTCTTACCTCATTATTCAGATTGTATTTTTTAATATTCCCTTTAGCAATAAATAGCATTCTATGAAAATTTGAGTTATCTCCCATTCGAATTTTCTGGTTATCACTCACATGTGCCCTACTATTGACAATAATAGTTAATCAGAAGTAACACTGTTACTTTGCAAAGTGCAAACAACATCTGGTTTAAGGATCATACATTTAGAGAAACATTCCGTGGTATTTAGAAAGTGAGCATGTATTCGGAAACTTGTTATAAGGAACTATTTTATTCTGGTCGGTATTCTTCAACTCAGGTATTAACAACATTTCGTACCACAAACTGAAAAAAATCGAACCAGGACTAATGGACTATGCATCTTCTTTCTCAGAAGCAAACTAGTTTTCTGATGATATCTACGGAGGGAAACTTGTTAATGAAAATTTAATAATATACACATTATGCAGTTATAAGATATTCTATAGGAACTACACATCGTTTAAGTCATGATTTTTCACACATAACTATTTTAAAAGTAAACGTATTACTTCTGAAAAATAAATATACTTTTGAAATTATTTTATACAATTTGAAAGATGAAAACATCTTATGTAAATATTGTTTATAGTTTGCTTTAATATTATATGTAAATCAACAATATGTCACCTTTACTGTTCATTGGATAGTATTTTGAGATTACAAACTTAGTTTTAATAATTAAAAGATATATGTGCTGAATTTGATCACAAAAACTAAAGCAAATTATAAATTAAAACAGGGTTGAACAGGATAAAGGTTAAAATAAAATATAAAAAGCAAAAGCAAGACTGCGTATCTAGAATATGAAAAAAAAAGCACGTTTAAGGTCTTCAATTGATGGATATAGATATGATAAGAAAACAAAAAATGCATAACAAAGACATCCATATTTCTTGAACAAATCACTTTTTGAGTTCACTAATCTCGTTAACATCCTTCACAGTTCTCCTAATAAATTCATCATTTTTGAGGAAAGGCCTGCATATAATTTTATTGGTATTCTCATCTCTAGTTTGTATGTGTATCTACTTCTTTTTATATTAATATTGTATGCCAACCATATGGAAATTTTTACAAGTTTTTAATTCATACATTTTTTTTGACAAATAATGTAAAAGTATTAGCCTACAAAACAACAAAAGAACATATCATAAATATACCTTTCCAGTGAAAAAGAAAAGTTGTATCTCCTGGATCTGGTTCAATCTGAAGAACTGTGATCGTTGCAATAGTAACCAAAGAAAAGAGAAAAACTATGTGAGGAGAGATCTAAAACGTATTATTGAGAGTCCAGAAACTATCAATTTTCAGACATCAATAGTACAATTATTGTACGAGAAACCAAATATAGTTTTGGAATATTAACTTCAAAATTTGGAACACATGCATTGGACAACAATCTTAACCATTTAGGACAATATTAGTTAAGGTCTATTCTCTTGCCATAATGGTAGCATGAACTCTCTCTTGACCAGTCATTTGTCATTTTTTCTCTCTTCATCAATCATATAATTATTTTAGATAAATAAAATGAAAAGTAAAATCCTATGGACAGTGAATGTACATTCTGAATTGTAGAAGTTACACTTTGCAAAGAAATAAAATATTGCTGGATTATAACAAAGTTATAGGTAATCAATAGCGTATTTATAATTTAATAACACCCAATAATATTGTTAGTATTATAATTCTATGAGTATCACAATTCTCTCTTTAATATTGTTAAAGTATTCTAAGATGTGATTCTATTTTTGGATAATTTAGAAATTTGTAAGAATTTCAAGACATATAAATGATTTTGTTTTTTTTTCAAGGAAAACATAATTTTGAAAAAATTAAAAAATTAAACATTTTATTTAAAACTTTACAAAAAAATTAAAATTAATTTCAAAAATTGTGATAACAAGTATTGTTTTAGAAAAAAAAAATCACAAATTGTTTATAAGATGACTTCGTATAAGAGAAAAAAATATTATTTAAATTAATATTATGTTTAAAACATGACTTTTTCACTTTAAATTTATTGTTTCGACTTTTCAATTGTATAATTTTTAAAAATCTATATAATTCTGTAATACCACAAAAATTACATTGTAACAAGAAGATTCCATAAGCTAAGATTACTGGTTGTGATATACGGGTGTCAGGCCATGGTTCTCTTATGTGGGATGTTCTCATCACTTATATTATAAAATATGAACCATTAGCATAAAAACATATTTAATTTTCTCCTCAATTAATTTTCAAAACAAATAATTAATAATACGTTCAGGTCTCATACACATAGTTTTTTTTTTATCAACTTTAAGGAAACAATAACATTGATTTTTTTTTTAAATGTAACCAAATTAAACGTTTTACTAATAATAAGACTAGATTGAAAAAAGAAATTGAAAAAAAGTGATAAAGCCGTTATAAAATATTAATGTTAGAAAAAATGAAGTTGGAAAACTCCAATTGACCATAGTCTTGCAGCTCCAACGGTACACATTCCATCAACCAAACGACCCCACCACCACAGTATAAAGTGGGAATTCAAATTTATATTCATTTAAATTTGAAAATGGGAGGACTCAAATCACCATAACCATAATCTATTTCCTTCAACCAAATGAAAATAATAAAAAATAAAATACAATGATACAATTTTTTAGTGGTCAAGATAAAATCGTCACACTTTTATCATAATTTGCCGATAATTTGTTAACTCATCACATGCTGTATCCAGTTCAACACAAAATAAAAAAACTAAACAAGTATGGTAAGATAAATTATAATAAATAAGTTCTAATACTTACTACTAAATACTCTATTTAACATTACTTTACCCACCAATTTAGAAAAATTAATTAATAAATCTATTAATTAATTAGTTAATAACCATTTGTCGGAGAATGTTCCAACGGTACACAATATCCGCGTGACACAAAAACTCGCGAGTTGAAGTAAGCTATATGAATATGACTCAACGAGACACGGTTCAGAAGCTCATTCTTACAACACAATCTCTCTCTCTCTCTCTCTCTCTCTCTCTCTCTCTCTCTCTCTCTCTCTCTGAAGTTGAAAGAAGAACACTGAACACTGCAATAATCAGAAATTCAGAAATAATCGGTGAATGGAAAACCTAATTTCTTTGGTGAACAAAATCCAGAGGGCTTGCACTGCTTTAGGTGACCATGGCGAAGCAAGTGCGTTACCCACTCTCTGGGACTCTCTCCCCGCTATAGCCGTCGTCGGTGGCCAGGTTTTCAAACTTCAAATTCAATTCAATTTCTTCTAATTCTCTCTAATAATGCCTTTTATTCTGAGTTCGTTTGTGTTTCTTTCAGAGCTCTGGAAAGTCCTCAGTGCTTGAGAGTATCGTTGGCAAGGATTTCTTACCTCGTGGATCAGGTGATTATGCCAAAACAAACTACATTCTCCAAATAAACTCTATGTAAATTGCTTACACGTGTTTGGAAATTCATGTGATGTGGTGCATGCAACGCACGTGCAGGAATTGTTACTCGGAGACCCCTTGTTTTGCAGCTTCACAAGATTGACGAGGGTGGCAGAGAGTACGCTGAATTTCTTCACCTTCCAAGGAAGAGGTTCACCGATTTCGGTACTTAACTATGTCCTATTTCTTTGTCATTGCTCATTACTTGCTATCTTTCGTGAGTTGGTGTCTGTTTTTTTTTTTGTTTCTCGATGATTGATGATTATTGCATTTTTTATGTTTGGCTTTGTATTTATTTGTGTCAATGGTAATATCATTTATGCAGCCGCTGTGAGAAAGGAAATTCAAGATGAAACAGATAGGGAGACTGGACGAACAAAACAGATTTCAAGTGTCCCCATTCATCTTAGTATTTATTCTCCCAATGGTATGTTTGAATTTCTGTTTTCTTCATTATCTTCTGTTGTAGTCCACATGCTTTCTTTTATCTAAGTTTTTAACTTACTGTGTTCGCTTGGACTTGCAGTTGTTAATTTGACACTCATTGATCTTCCTGGCCTTACAAAGGTAGCTGTAGGTAAGCAAAATTAGACGTGTCTTTTTTGTCATTGGTTTTCTGTAACAACCCTGTGGGGATCTGGGAATGTTCAGATTTTTATTATGGAGGTTGGAGAGTGACATTCTAACAAATGGTTTATGCAAAATACAGAGGGTCAACCAGATAGCATTGTCCAAGATATTGAGAATATGGTTCGCTCCTACATTGAGAAGGTAGTGTCTTTTTCCTCATAGGATTCTGATGGAACAAAATTGGCAGGACAGCTTATTACATTAGCTTTCCTGCCACAACTTGTATGATATAGCTTCTCTAGAAAATTGATTGCGTTGAGTTTGTCGATTGTCCAAAATATAGCCACATTTAGTTTTTCCGTCCTTCAAAGATTTCTCACTGCGAGGAACATACTTAAAAGATTTCTACATTTTTTAAAATGTGGTATACTGAATTTTATGTTAATCTGCAGCCAAACTGTATAATTTTGGCGATTACACCAGCCAATCAAGATCTTGCAACATCCGATGCAATTAAAATATCCCGAGAAGTGGATCCCACTGGTAATTCAGTCATTCTATTTCATGTAATCTTGATTACTATTTGTTTTGCAATTTTGGAGTTCATTGGTTTCCCAGAGTCAATGAGTTAGAAAATATACGTTTGACCCAGATTCTTTTGACTAAGCAATTCAATTCATTTGAACAACTTGAAGCAAATAGTCTATAGCTGTTCTAATTCTATCGTTGTTGATTTAATTTGAAGGAGAAAGAACATTTGGAGTCTTGACAAAGATTGATCTTATGGACAAGGGTACTGATGCTGTTGATGTAAGTCAATCATTTTTAGTTCTAAAAATTAAAAGTATCATATTAGTTAGTGATAAGGAAGGCAGATAAAGTTTACACTGCTAAATAATTTTTGTGTTTTAAGACATTTTTCTTGCTTGAGAGTTAAGGTTACCACAATTATCTTATTTCTAATTCATGACATAGACACAAGGAACAGGCACCTATTTCGCTTTCACAAGTGCAACAATTGGCTACCTGACTTGGTACTGATCTTTATTACGTATATTTTTCTTCAGATGTTGGAAGGGAGAGCTTATAGATTAAAATATCCCTGGGTTGGTGTTGTGAATAGATCACAAGCGGATATTAACAAGAACGTTGACATGATTGCCGCTAGACGTAGAGAACGTGAATATTTTTCTAATACCCCTGAATATAAGCACCTTGCTCACAGAATGGGTTCTGAGCATCTAGCAAAGATGCTTTCTAAGGTAAAAAAAAAAAAAACAATTTATTCTTATAAAGCATTAATTGGATGAAATATATATATATATATATATATATATATATTTATTTATTTTACATTAGTATTACTAATACTACTTCGGATACTTTATTTTACTTGCTTCAATGACTGAATCATAATTTTTTTATATCAGCAATTGGAGGCAGTAATCAAGTCCAAAATTCCTGGTATTCAGTCTCTTATTAGTAAAACGGTTGCTGAACTTGAAGCTGAACTGAGTCGTCTGGGAAAGCCCGTGGCAGCTGATGATGGGGTAATTGCACTCTTCATAGCTCAACCAATTTTAATTATAAATTTCTGAAAACTCTCAGATTATTTTATATGGTCCCCTGTTGAAAAAGGCCTTATATTTTCATCCTAATGTTGCATTCTATATCTGAATTTTCAAATGATTGACTGCAAATCACATGCAGGGAAAGTTGTATTCAATCATGGAAATATGCCGCTCATTTGATCAAATATTCAAAGAACATCTTGATGGCGTGTATGTATCACCTTTTTGCACATTTATTTATTTTAAAATAATTCACTGCATGTATCCCTTTTGTTTCTTAATCATCCCTGTGCTTCATTCATTTTCTCAAACTAACCATAATAAGTTGTTAATCCCTTATAGGCGACCTGGAGGTGATAGAATTTATAATGTCTTTGACAATCAGCTCCCTGCTGCTTTAAAAAGGCTACAGTTTGATAAACAACTTTCAATGGAAAATATAAGAAAACGTATTACAGAGGCTGATGGGTATCAACCTCATCTAATAGCTCCAGAACAAGGATACCGTCATCTCATTGAATCTTCTCTTACTACTATCAGGGGTCCAGCTGAGGCAGCAGTTGATGCGGTATGCATAAATTATACCAATTATTGTTAGTAAGCACGGTTCAGTGACCTTGTTGTAATTAGTCTTTCTCGTTTTGCAATTGACGCAGCAAAATTTACTTGAGTACTATTTTATTATTCTCACTTAGCATTCACAATTATGTGTTCAGTTTTGGTCTCCAGCTAGAAATATTTCTGAAATTTTGTAGATTGGATCACCATTCACTGTCAAGAATGGTTTCGAAATAATAATGATTTGTTCCCAAAAGCATTTTTTGAGATCTTGCACGGTAGAAATTACATGGTGAAAATTGTTCAAGTTGATAATTGGCCTCCTTACCGATTTAAAAACCTTAGCCTCAATTAAGACCTTGTCAGAAGCAGCCTTTAAAACAGGGAAATTTACAAATTTGGTATTTTTATTTATCATGTATTTTTGTCATAGTTAATTTATTTACTTAAGCCATTTGACTTTAGTATGTTCTTCATGAACATACTGAAATTTGATCTGGTTATTTTATTCATCTTTTCTGATCTCAATTTCCATATTTATTAATGTAATTCTGAATTGTGTTTTCAGGTTCATTCCCTATTAAAGGATATAGTTCACAAAGCTATTAGCGAGACTCTGGTACGTTCCTGATCACACAGAAATTTAAGTTCAATTGCTTTGGTCCTCCTTGCAGCTAAGGAAATAAAATGTTCATGATTGTATGCCTAGTTGCTATCATTAGATTAAACTTTAACCTTTATATTTGAACCATGTAAAGCTGCTGAAATTAAAGAGATGCCTAGCCCAAAGGCTAATACTTCCATCGAAGGCTAATTATTAGCTCCACTTGTTAATGTAATTGGAAATGCTTCTACGTACACATTCTGAATTTTGTTTTAGAATATGATCCTGTTCTAGTTTTACTGTGAAGAGGAACATGCCATCTTTGGTTCGTAAGATTTTATATGGGTCTTGTGACTACTATAGTATTGGAATTTTCAAAAGTAAAAGGAAACAATTGGGCAGTTTGGGGTCAATGATCTGGTTCTTTTCCGTCCAGAATCAGCAAGCAATATGTATGATATGCAAGGCTAGTTTGATGGCCAGATTTTGTAATTTATAATTTCATTATGATAATTTGGAATTTATTGAATTTTTGTTCTTACACACTTAAGACATTAATATCGTTCTTCTCTCCTTTTAAACCTATGTTTTCTAACACACTTAAGAAATTAATATGGATATTCTCTCCTTTTAATCTATGTTTTCTGGCGGTTTGATCCCACCGCCCTAGCTAATCTGGTTAACTCACAGGACTTGAAGCAATATCCTGGTCTACGTGTTGAGGTTGGAAATGCAGCCATCGAGTCACTGGAAAAAATGAGGGAGGAAAGCAAAAAAGCAACGCTACAGCTAGTTGATATGGAATGTGGTTATTTGACGGTTGATTTCTTCCGAAGGATTCCTCAAGATGTTGACAAGGGTGGCAATCCCACACATTCAATTTTTGATAGATATAACGAGTCATATCTTAGGCGAATTGGTAAGTTTTATATGCTCTCTCTTATAGTTTTACATAAACTTCTCGGCTGTCAATAATTGAATTACTAACATGCTCACTGTGGACGTTTCAGGAACCAATGTTCTGTCTTATGTCAATATGGTCTGTGCAAGCCTTCGGCATTCAATTCCCAAGTCAATTGTCTATTGTCAAGTGCGGGAAGCCAAACGAGGCCTACTCGATCACTTTTTCACTGAACTAGGCAAACTTGAGGTGAGAATCAATCTGTGTTGTATGTTCTTAGTTATTTTATTCATCATCAACATTTTTTATATTTGGCTGATTTTCTATTAGTTTATGGATTTTCCTGATAAATTAAACACTCATAGTCTGCATAAATCCTCTTCGCAGCCTAAGCGTCTGTCCTCATTGCTCAATGAGGATCCTGCAATAATGGAAAGACGAAGTGCCCTTGCAAAGAGGCTTGAGTTATACCGGAGTGCACAAACTGAGATCGATGCAGTTGCATGGTCTAAGTAGATGTAGATGTGCATGCTCATCGTGTTACTGTGGGATCTCTATTTTTTGTTTATTGGTTTTTTTATAGCTTTAGCATTCTATTAGGTTTGCAAAAAGCTTACTTTCATTGCCATCTTTAATAGGTTGTTAAAAGGGGACAAAAAAGTGATTTTGGGTAAGATGATTTCAGTGTCTTCATCACGCCCTTTGTAGATATTTCATTTCTGTAATTCTATTCAAATTTCATTCTTGTTTTTTAAAAGAATCTTGCAAACAACAGCAAGAAACAATTTGTTAGTCTTTGTAAATGGGTTTGACGCATTCGTTCGAACTTCCGTAATTAAAATTCAGATGCATTTGCAGTTTTGTATTACACACTTTAGAAGTTATTTCTGACCACAATCTAAAACTTCTTTTAAGAAAAAAAAAATAACTTTTAAATTCCTGAAAAAGACAAAATGAAAATTTTCATAACTGCAAAAGAAATATACGGTGTTACAGGAAGAAATGTCCGCGATTCAGTGAAGTAGAAGGAAGGAATAGAAATGGTTCGCCTTTAGGATTTTGTTCCTTCAGTAAAGTAGAAGGAAGGAATATAGATGGTAGGTAGGCAATTAAAATTTTATCTGTCTAAAAGCGGAGAGAAAACGGAATACTTCTTTAAAAGATTAAATGGAAAAAAATTATATTGCTTTTGGAAAAATTATCCGTCTAAGGAACTTTTTTTATTTTTTAAAAAAGCAGCTTATATATATATATATTAGAAATATTTATATTGTTTTTATATATTAGAAATATTTATATTGTTTTTATATTTCTCTCTCTTTTTTTACTTCTAGGTAATTAAATTAAAAGAGGAAAATATATTTTTTGCTAAAAATAAATGATCTATTTTTTTTTCTTTGATTTAACTATAGGCCTCAAAAGAAAAGAATAATTTATATATTGTGATATGTTACTAATCTTCACACTTACTAAAAATAATTTTTATATTTAAAAATAAAATTATTACTTTTGATTTAATACTTTTGACTTAATTACTTTTTTTAATTTCATTATTTATTTATTTTATTCAATTTAGTTTCAATATTAATAAAAGTTCAATTATGGGTGCCTAATACTCTATCCCAATAAATTAAAACAAAACATTGTGATCCACCATAAAACTCTATTTATGATATATTATCACTACGACCTGTTATATTTACCATATATATTCATCACTTACATAATTCCCAAGAGAGAACTTAGCCTATTAACTTCTAATTCTAATGTATTATTTGATTTTAAGAAGTTATATGACCTAATATCACATCATAAACTAAAATATAAGGCAACAAAAGCCTATATAATAAAAATATCCGCAAGAGATACTTGAACTTTAATTTACCCTAAGTTTTATATTTGTTTTTTATTCATTAATGAACTCTAAACTATATTGAAAGGTTAAAAACTCCAGATATTACAAATACAAAGAACAAATGGATTCTCTCACACACCTACGAGTTAACAAACAAAAGGGGAAATGTTACTTTGACAAAATCAATAAACTAGTTTTAATAATACAATAATATATACTTTATTAAGATAAAAAATTTAAAAAATATGATTAAAATATTAATATACTGGTTATCATGTGAGTGTATTTAGTTGGAAGGAGGTAGAAGTATCACTTCTCCATATATACTATACAGAATAATTACAATTGACTCCGTAAATTATTTCTCAAATCTCTCCAACAAACTCAATGATTGATTGTAAATACAACAGTTAAAAAAATATTTATCAAAAGATAGAAGCCTTTGTTAAATATGAGACAATTTACACTGCAATAGGTGTTTTCTTGAATTTAATTTCTGAGCCAATATCAACAACGTTGTGCAAATAAAGTCCCGTGATTCTCTGTGTTTTTATTTTCTTTTGTTCATTAGCTCTCCAAACTTTATCAAACAAAAACAAAAACGGGCAACGAAAAATAATGGAAAAATGAAGACATGCTTGAATAAATAATGCTTAGTAGCAGAAGCAAAAAGGTCAAACTTAAGAAGGAATGTTGCTGAGAATCCATTATCTTCAAAATCCAATTATTTCTTTGCAAGTATGCGAATATTTCTGCACTTGATCTTTATGGAGTGATGTTTATCACGTATAATGGATTTATCATTTTTTTTTAAAGAATAAGAATATCTAGCATAGATGGTGCTTTGAAAAACAGAGATATCTTGCAGCTTTGTTATTATGCAACCACAGTCGTGACCCCTTACAATTTCAAGTTCATTTGCATTTTCAATCCATTCTCTAATTCTTACTTCTTCGAGGTTCACATATTTGTCTCTCCTTTTTATTTCTACATTCTATTTTTCATCCTTCAATTTGAGTTTTGGAATAACAAACGCTGAATGTGCATGGCAAAACCTTTACCTATGTTTTAGATATTTTCTATAATCAGATCTCAGTTTTTCTTTTATCTTCATTTCTTATAGATTGGAAGTGAATTATGCATTGCGATGGTTTGACAATTGAAACCATAGAAGCTTTTCTCTCTTTTTTTCCAAATGTTAGGGAGATTTCATTGACTATTGATGTAACTTCTTTCTCTTTTTCAACTGTAAGGTGGAATGGCATGTGAAAGGGACCGTTTTGACTGCTCTGGACCCTTACATTTAGCTTCTGTTGACTGGTGAGATCTATCAAACAAATCTTACATAATATCATTTCCACCTGTGTTTACCATGTCTGATGTACCTTCATTCTGCATTACTGATTTAAAAATAAACAAATATTTTATATTTTAAATTACAAATACAAAAATATTTTCCATAAATATTCAGTGTCCATAATAACATGTTTGCATCAAATTATCAGGAAATATAATCCCTTCTGAGAACTGTTTATCTTCTTTGGAGCTTATCAGAGAACTCACTTCATCAAAGACCTTATTAGTATGATTTTGAATAAGATTTTGAATCCCAAAAGTTTCATCCTTATTAGTATGAACTATTTATAAAGCATCACAATTGCAGCACTAGTTGACTTGTTCAATGAATTTTTAATCCTAAAAGTTCCATATCCAACATTAACTAAAAATATAACCAAGTTAGAGTTATAAGTGAGGATAATGCTCACTTTACAATTTTAAGATATGTTCTAATATGATATCAACTGCAACAATCACTATTGGATCTAAATCCTAAACCCTAATTACATATAAATATATAGTTTTATGTATGAGATATCTGTGTCTCGTTGTAAAGAGGTGTATATTTTGACTAATGATAAGACTAGTTTAAGGAAGGAGAATCCTTACTTTACAAGTTTGATTAGTTGACTTGTTTAATAAGATTAGGAAACCTAAAAATATTTCGATTTTGTTAGTAGTTAATACAAGGTTTCATTCTATCCAGGGATAACTTGTGTCATCAAAGATCAGTTGCTGCTAGTTTGGTCCATGGTGTTTATGTTCTGGAGGAGGACAGGCAAAATCGGCGTGAAGGTTCCAATGCTCTTGCACCGCCTTGGTGGAGGTTCTTCCACTTTCACTTGTTTCGTACGCTTGTTGATGATGTTGATTCTTCCATCTTTGGTGCAATTTACGAGTTCAAGCCTCCAACATCTATCTGCAATGACACCTTATCATGCAGAAGTCCATGTTATGTGATTGCCATCCGAGGAACTATAGCCAAGGCACACTCAGTTTCCCGTGACATTGAGCTAGATATCCACTTTTTGAGAAACAGACTTCATCAAACTTCACGCTCTGAGATAGCCATGCAAGCTGTTCGAAACATGGTTGCTACTGTGAGTGCTTCCAATATCTGGTTAGCTGGCCACTCACTAGGATCAGCAATGGCAATGCTCATTGGGAAAACCATGGCCAAAACTGGAGTATTTATTCAGTCTTTTCTCTTCAACCCTCCTTATGTATCTGCTCAAATTGAGAGAATCAAGAATGAAAAATTGAAACACAGGCTTCGATTTGCTGGCAGTATAGTAACAGCAGGAGTTACTATTGCTAGAAAAGTTAAGCAGAAGAAAAGTTTGGCCTTTGATCCATTTGCTGCTTTGTCTGCATGGGTTCCATGCTTATTTGTGAACCCTTTTGACCCTATCTGCAGTGAGTATATAGCATACTTTGAGCACAGAACAAAAATGGAGGAGATTGGTGCAGGAAGCATTGAAAAGTTGGCCTCCCAAACCTCCCTTGGTTGTGTGCTGAAGCGTGCGTTGGGGAAGGAATCTGAAGAACCTCTTCACCTCATTCCTTCTGCATCTCTAACGGTTAATCATACTCCTTCACGAGATTTCAGAGAAGCTCATTCGATTGACAAATGGTGGAAACCTGATTTGCAACTGGAATCCAAGCTCTACCAGTACTAATCGTTCTTCTAGTTGCTGTAATATAGTGCTTTGTGGATGTATATTGAGTTATGTTATCTCTGGTTTTCTTGTGAAGTTAATGTTTTAAAGAATCCAAGCTCTTAGTTTTTGTGATTGTTGTAACATATTGTGTATATTGAGTTATGTTGTGGTTTTCAAGAAATTAAATTTTTAATTAAATAGTGTATGTTATTAAAGTTATTAAGAAATGTATTTTAAGTTTAATTTAATTTTATAAAAGCAAATAAGGTTTATTTATAAGGTAATATTCACTTCTATATTAAAAATTTTATCTCGTCGATCTGAAATTTTCAATTAAAGTTGTTGTCACTTTTATTTTGAATAAGGTAATATAGATTATTTTTAATAGATACAAATTTGTAGTTCAAACATGTAAATTTCTTCGTTCCTCTCAAATTTGGAAGATTATCCAATTTGTTATATGTACATTTTTCAATGTTAATAAGGATGTTTTTACTTCAATGACGTAACATTTAACTTGTGTGGATTGGTAAGGTAAATCAACCAAATCTCACAAATATTTTTTTTTCACCAATAAAATTTTAACTTGAAATGAGCTTTAAAACTAATAAATAAATATATCAAACTACTTTCTACTTTATTTTGGTAAACTCTTGTTGAAAACCTTAAACTGAAAATAACTTTTAAGAAGAAGAAAAAACCTATATCAGGTGTATTGATTATGCTCCACTACAAATATTTTGTGTAATATGGTTCACAATGGCGTGTTCACAAGATACCAGAAAATATAATGTCTTATGAGTATTTGTCTTTTGTGGTAATTTTACAGAGTACTTGGTTCAGAAACAATAGAGTTGTTGCAACCTGTTCTGTACATAAATTAAATAATTAGTTTCTTAATCAACCACTAATAATAAAGTTGTTGGAACCTGTTGTATGCATAAATTAAAAAATTAGTTTCTTAATCAACCACTAATAATAAAGTTGTTGCAACCTGTTGAATCATAAATTAAATAATTAGTTTCTTAATCAACCACTAATAAAAAGGAACAAGCCAAAAAATTAGAAAATATTGTAATTTCTTTATCAAATAACTGGGTAACAAAGCCTTGTTTGATAAAATGACCATGAGATTAGAATACTGCATTTATTTTGGGGACTTTGTTAATTTCTATAATAAAATTTCAATATACTTTGCTTACAGTTTTAGGAGATGAGTGAGTTCTTCTTTGGGCTGTATAATTTTAACTAATAAGTATTAGAAAAAAAGTTGTTAACTTTATTCATTCCAGTAATAACATCAGGTTCATAATTTTATAAGTTGTTTCTTTTTTATTTCGAAAAACAAAGAAAATTTGTAAAGTGCAATTTTATATTTGACAGGCACAATTTTTTAGTTTTGCGTCTCTTCTGCTTTAAACTTTTTATAATAACTTTTTTTGTAATTTTTTCTCAATTTAATCAATGAATTTTAATCATTGAATTATAACTGTATATTACATTAACTATTTATTAAGAATTTTACAAAATTTCAAATACATAATAGAGATTTTTGAAATTTATAAAAAAACAGACGACATTTGAGTGAAAAGGAATCGCCCTATAGTTATAAATAAATAAATAAAATTATTTAAACATACATTTTTTATTTATGATTATTTCTACTCATATATGTATATAGTTAACACACGTGGCTGATGAATTATTACGCTATATAAATTGGTTAATGTTTCACATCAAAAAGCGACTTCAGTAATTCCCTGGATCCGAAAACGGTGACGTTTTTGGGACTTCCACCAAATACCAGTAAACCACTTCGAGATCAATGTTTCATATCCGTTCTTAATTAATCTCTTCTGCGGGATCTCTTCCGTGATTTTATCTTCCTCAAGGTTCACGAAATTTCCTTTTTCCTACATTTTAGTTTTCTCTGCTTCATTTTTTATTTTATTTTTTTTAGCCCCTTTACCTGTATAATATAAGCTGAATCTCATTTTCACAAATATATTTTTTTCTGCGAATCAAACCGTGGAATGTCAAATGCTGATTGCGCATTGCTATATGTTAACTAGAAAAGATGTTTTTCTTTTTTTCCACTAAATTGTGTGCATGAATGCTTATTGATTTGCTTCACAAGAGTGAGGTTGAGTGCCAAAAACCTTGCTTTGTATTCTGGATATTTGTTGTGGTCAGATCTCAGTTTTTTTTTTTTTTTTTAATCTTCATTTGTTTTGCAGCTTATGTATGTAGTGGAGCCATTGGGTTGTGGATTATGGGTTTTTCAATTGTTGACTTGTGTTCTTTGTTGATAATTGAAACCATAAGAAGTTTTCTCTGTTGCAATGAAACCATAAGATTTCATTGCAGTTGATCTAACTTCTTTTTCTTTTGAACTGTAGGGTATAATGGCCTCTGAGAGGGAGTATTTTGACCGCTCTGGACCCTTACATTTAACATATGTTGACTGGTATGATCTTTAAACAAATCTTCCTCTCTTTCTTCTTTTTTGTGCCCATTTTGTTCTTATATAATCTCATTTCTTCAGTGTTGATCACTTGTAGTTATTCTTCACCATGTCTGATGTGCCTTGATTATGTATTAGGTAAATTTTCAGTGTCCATAATAACATGTTTGCATCAAAATATCTGCAAATAAATAGTGATTTCTGAGAACTATATATCTTCTTTGGAGATTTTACAGAGTACTCATAATTAGATACTATTCTTCCTTTTGACCATAATGCTTCCACATGGCAGTATTAGGTTTACCTGATTAATAAGATCTTGAATCCTAAAATTTCCATCAGTTTTTTTTTGGCTGTTAGGATTTTGTTAATAGTCAATAGTATATTCCATTCTTTCCAGGGATAATGCACACCATCGGAAGTCAGTTGCTGCTAGTTTGGTCCAAGGTGTTTATGTTCTAGAGAAGGACAGACAAGAACAACGAGAAGGTCCCAATGCTCTTGCACTACCTTGGTGGACGTTCTTCAACTTTCAGTTGCTTCGTACCCTTGTTGATGATGTTGATTCTTCCATCTTTGGTGCAATTTATGAGTTCAAGCCTCCAACATCTATCTACAATGACACCTTATCATGCAGAAGTCCATGTTATGTAATTGCCTTCCGAGGGACTATAACCAAAGCAGACTCAGTATCCCGTGACATTGAGTTGGATTTCCACTTTGTGAGAAATGGGCTTCATCAAACATCACGCTTTGAGATAGCTATCCAAGCTGTTCGAAACATGGTTGCTACTGTGGGTGGTTCAAATATTTGGTTAGCTGGGCACTCGCTAGGATCAGCAATGGCAATGCTCGTTGGGAAAACGATGGCCAAGACAGGCATATTTATTCAGTCTCTTCTCTTCAATCCTCCTTATGTATCTGCTCCAATTGAGAGAATTAAGGATAAGAAATTAAAACATGGGCTTCGATTTGCTGGCAGTGTAGTAACAGCGGGACTTGCCATTGCTATGAAGGCTAAGCAGAAGAAGAGTTTGTCCTTTGATCCATTTGCTGCTTTGTCTGCCTGGGTTCCATGCTTATTTGTGAACCCATCTGACCCTATCTGCTGTGAGTATATCGGATACTTTGAGCACAGAACAAAAATGGAGGAGATTGGTGCAGGAAGCATTGAAAAGTTAGCCACCCAAACCTCCCTTGGTTGTCTAGTGATGGGTGTGTTGGGGAAGGAATCTGATGAACCTCTTCACCTAATTCCTTCTGCATCTCTGACAATTAATCGTAGTCCTTCACAAGATTTCAGAGAAGCTCATGGGATTCACCAATGGTGGAAACCCGACTTATGCCTGGAATCCAAGCTCTACCAATACTAATCAATCATTCTTGTAACTGTAATATATTGCTTGGTAGATGTGAATTGGGTTATGCTGTCTCTGGTTTCCCATGTGAATCCTAGCTCTACTACCAAAACTAAAAATTCTTGAGCTTGTTGTGATGTATTGGTGGATGCATATAGAGCTATACCATCTCTGGTTTTCTATGTGAAAGCGTGGAATTCAAGCTCTACCAATACTAATAATTCTTGTTGTGGTTGTAAATATATTGGTGTATGTCTATTGAGCTGTGCTGTCTTTGGTTTTCATGTTATTAAAGCGCTTACCACTTTTATATTGATGGAGATAACAGATTGTTTTTGTTAGATGGGGAAAGAAGAGAACAAAACTAGTGCAAATGAAGATTGCTGAATTCCTCATCTATCAGAAAATAATGCAGATCATCAGGGGTAACAATACAATGTTTTAAAGGAACTTCGTTAGCAAGAAAGTCAGCTGAATTATTTGCAATGATACCAACGTGCAAATCTTTTCTTAACGATAGGGTTGTGCGTACAAATGATCCACTTTATGTTATGTGTGTATAGAATATTCCAATAATAATAAAATGTTTTCTTTTAATATTATTTTTATGTTATTTTTTGGTATTGTTGCGAATCTAATATTATGAAAACTTTACATGGAGAGGATTTTTATGTTGAGATTTTGGATTTTGAAAACAGATTTTGAACATTTAAGAAATATGTCATATGGAATAATTTGTAATTTATTTTATTCATTAACTTTATATGTTGAGATAATATCAAATATTCATAACATTTCAATTTAATTTTTTAAATATAAATAATAAGCAGATATTTTTTTTTTATTTTTATGTAAAATATTTTACAAAACTGAAAAAATTTATAAACAATACTTAAATAAATATATAAAGTAAATATTCTTAACAATTTAAGTCGCTGACATTATTCTCACAGATTTCAGTATTCCATTTCTGCCATATCACACTTTACCTTTTTCAAAAAAAAGAAAAAAGAAATACTGCATAAATATTGACTATAATTATAAACGTTCAACCACAGATTAGTTATATAAATGTGACGTCTCTACTGTACTAATCCATTATTTTTTATATAAATATTAGGTATGTAACATTCATATGAGTTTATATGACCTTTTAAGCCATTTGAATAAGATTTTTTCTCGTTGAAAATATTTGTGATCTCTAGAAACATATTATGTATCTTTAAGTTTTTTAATTACATTTATGTTGTGAAACAAAAAGCATGTACACATTTATTTTTGTAATTAGTTTAATATATTATGGAAAGAATAACTTGACAATTATTTGAACTTCTCATAGTGGTTTCTTAATTAATTATAAGTCTATTTTTCATAACAAAATAAATAATTAAACAAATAATAATATTTAAAATTTCTAATAATAAATAAAATAACTTTTCTTTCTGTTAATTTCTTTCTCTTATTTTCTTTTATCTTCCATATTTTTTATTTATTTTCCATCAAACAACAATGTATAAGAGACGACATGGAAAACATAACTTGCATCCGTTGAGTAGGTTAATTATATCACATCTTTATTAAATGAAAAATGAAATGGTAAAACACATTTCACTAAAATAATAAATAAAGTGAAAAAATACAAAATTTAAAACCAAAGTTAATTATTTTGTAAGAGACAACATCTTTCTAGGTCTGTATATCTAGAAACGATATATATTATTATATATAGGTTATAACAATTTAGAAAAATTCTACTTGAATAAAAGGAAACATATACATTATTTTTTTTTATGATATGCTATTTCAGATTTATTGGATGGGAGATTAATTATTACTACATTTAAAAGCTACTAAATAAGTAAATATTTTTCATAATTCTTTTAGCAGAAAAAAAAGGTAAATATTTAGATTCTAAATTAAGGTCCTAATACTAATTTGGTAACCCTACTGTTCCAATAGTTAACTGTTACAGAGAAAATGAGGAGAAAGAATTAGAATTAGCAACGAAAGCCTAACACGGATCCATCGGTGACAGCGATGACGATCCTGCACTCAGCTTTGGCCTCCACGTGGTGGCTGAAAAGGTGCAACACTCGCACGCGCCCAGCCATTTCTATTTTCGACTCCATCTCCATCGTGGGCCCCACATTGCTGGGCCCATTCATTGCCGGGCCCAGGCCCAAGGGGAAGGCCTGCACGGTGAACGTGGCGGCCATGTACTGAGTCCTGCCGGCGGCGATCTTGCCGGCGGGGACGAACATGAATCCGACCTGCGTGCCGTGGTAGAGAAGCTGGAGCGAGCTGTCGTAGTGGGAGAAGGTGCCGCGGTTAGGGTTGCGGACGGAGGCGTACTGAGAGAACGTGAAGTTGACGGTGCCGTTAGTGGAGGAGAAGGAAGGGATCTGGACAGCGCTGACGCCGATTTTGGGGTCCTGAGGCTTGAACAGCGTGAAGTAAACGAGGAAGACGACGATGAGGAGGAAGATCAGGAAAATGGTGGCCACGAAACACGAGGCGAGGTTCGTGCGGTTCTCGGGCTTGGCCATGGCTGGGTGTTGGAGTTGCAGAGGAAGTATCTAAGTGATGTGATGAAGATGATGGATGCACCAAAGTAAAACAAAAGAACAAGCACATGGAGTGTGTGTAGAAATTTGCAGCATGTGAAGAGGTGGGTAGGACCATTGCTCATGCTGATTATTTGATTATTTGTTTTTTTGCCTTCAATCCAATTATTTTTACCTGTAATTTTTTGTCTTGCAGTGGATCCTTTGTTTTTTAAATTTTTGCACTGACTAATGTTTCTGTATAGGACAAAGTTGCTTATAATTAGGGTTGGATGATGAAGATGAAGGACCAAAACGCCATGTCTCAGCTTTTACCAGAGATGAATCAACAAGTGAGGTAAAGATTCGTCCCGTTTCTACTGTAACTTGTAAGCTTGAAAGTGAGTGATTATGGTTGATTATTTGATTCGAATCTGGTTTGTTGGATCGGTCCATTAGTGGCTGATTCAGATCTTAGGGTGATTCGTGTATTTGATTTTGGGAATTTGTGAGAGTGGTCCCATTATTAAAGGTGAAGTTTTAAATTCATCAACGGGTAGTTTTAGTAAAAATGCCCTTCGCACAGTTTATTTTAGAAGAATTCAATTTAAGTTAAAATCATACAACTCAAATTGATTAATCTAGCATGCTATTTTATGAATTTAATGGGCAAATCATATTGGTTTTTTCCAAAAAGACATATATGTTAGTTAATTATTACAATTATTGACCCTCTCGATGTGATTAGATATATTTATTTTTTATTTGTATCAAAAGAGGTTTTTAAATATCTATGTTTGTGTATCATATATATTTTTTTTTAATCTCATACATATAGTTCAGTTTTTAGAAATCAAAATATGAAACTATTCAGTTCAATTTAAAAAAAAAAAAATTAGATATTTTAATTAAGTTTAGTGTAGTCTAACTTTTTTAACAACTCTATCACCAACTAGCCAAATCGCATGTTTTCAAAAGTATTCACATTTTTTATTACATTAATATATATATATATATATATATATATATATATATATATATATATATATATAATTTTGTAAAAATAATATTAAAATATTATATAATCATTATTTTTGAAAAAGTTATTTTAATAAGGAAGAATTATTCCATTATTTATTTATTAAAAAATAAAACTATTAAATTAAAAGATGATACCGAAAGAATTTACCAGTATCTCTTTATATAATGATATATATTAGTACTATTTAAACTATCTTTTTCGTGGTCCAAAAGGTTTAATCACATTCTAGTAGTTTCTTTGATTTTTAATTAAATTGGCAAGTCTTTTCTAAATAGAAGTAAGTTTTCAAATTTTGAATTCACAATTTTTTTTATCTATTTTTCTAATTTAAAAAAATAAAAACTATGTTTAATCACTTATTTAGTTCTACATGTACAAACTTTATTTTTAACAATTCTCTTTTAGATCCTAAAATTACTCCCCAATAGAAAATTAAAAATGTTTTATAAAAAATATCTATAATTTTTAAGAATATGTCTTATGATAAGGATACAAGAGTATTTTTAATATTCCATTGTCTCTATAGCATAAACTAAAAAAAGTTAAAATAATATGTGTAGAAATTAAAAGGATAAATGTAAAAAACTAAAAGAAGATGTTTAGTAACATAAAGAATGAATAATTAGAGAAAACTTTAGTAACATAAAGAATGAATAATTAAAGAAAAGTTCAGTAATATAAAGAAAAAATAATTATACATACGACATATAGCAAAGGCAACTACAGACAGTAACATGTCTGAGTTCATGACTAAAACGACAGGCATATTTTTTAAAAGTAAAATATGCTACACAGATTACAACTATGTACACAAGTCATCCAACTTCTGTTAACCCTCGCACAAACCTAGAATATATGAAATTTCAATACAATACATCTTATTCAGACCCTTTAACCTCTGCCCAACATGTCAATACAATTGTGAAAAGGGTTAAGGCAATGTATGGATGAGAGGAGATGAGAAAGAGCTTCAGACTTATATGTCCAGAACACCCTGAGTCACCAACATTTTAAACCAGATGCAGTCCATCCAAACATGGACTACATACACAGTATTCTCACTCAATAAATATAAATATATTTATTGTTATACATTATATAACTATGAATCCGAGAGAGTTTATTTTGAAAGCTTGTCAAGGTGGGAATCCATGATCTGGGAGATAGATTCAAGAAACACAGATTCCCCCATGCCAGGTACCAATGATTCCTGGGCTTCACAAATAATCTCCTCGATTACAGATTTCTTGTTCAAATTTTCCCTACACATAATGCTTCCAATGGCATAGGGACTGAGACCTCTCTCAACCCCTTTCTTCAATAACATTGTGGAGATGCGGAGTGTTCTTGCACACTCTACCGGAACATCCCACCCATAATATTTCAGAAGCTCTATATCGCTCTCAGCATCCAGAGATTTAATATAATCAACTGTGTCAGGAGAGTAAGGTTCACGTGCCTGGGGCCAGTAAAGCCAATCAAATGTGCAATCCTCAAACTGCACAGACAAAGATTGGTCTGAGTCCACATATTCCACAATGATTAAAACAGAATCTTTAACTTTTTGTATCAAAAACATTATGTTGATCCAGCTTGACCAATTTTTTTATGGACTAGTCAGATATGCCAATGAGTTATCTCTTTGCAAAATGATTTGTAAGATTCTCAAAAGTATATAAAACCAAACACAAGCATATATGCAAGAAACACATGGTAATGCAGGAGGGGAAATGAAATTGTGAAGAAAAGATGAAGAATGTTTACTTTCTCTGGTAGACAGTAGCCATGATCAATGGGAATGAGGACAGTACGGCCATCTGCATCTTTTCTGAATAATATATTCCCAGCATGCCTATCTGCATTAGCCATTCTTAGATCAAGCACAGTGATCTTATGCACCTCCTCCACAGAAAAAGCTCCTGGTCCAAGGTCCTCACAGTTACCATCATTCTTCATAAACGCCTGCAGTGACCCCACTTTGGAACTCTTTGGGGAGAAATCAAACCCATCTGGGTGGTTAAAGTCTGGGTGTAAGCACTGGACCATAGCAGTTGGGGGAACCCCGGCAAAGCCTATTGCTTCACCTGACACCAACCTTGGTCCAGCCCTCGGATGATCCAATATATATGCTGCAACTTCTCTCACAGCTCCTTCTCCTACCCTTGTCCCTCTTTTCAAACCTTCACCATTGGACGAAACCGGTAGGCCTTGTGGGTTATTCACCGCATTTGGCTCCTCATCAATGGGCTTGAAAACCGAAACATACTCCATACCTGTTGAATCTTGCATGAAGTAAGTCCCACCTGTGCCCTCGGAGGACCTGATAGGGTGATTTCCTTGTTTCAAACCATCGAACGTGGAGCCAATCAATTCCCAAAGGAAAGGAAAAAGATTGACATTAGGTTTCACAAAAACTGGCTCCAACCAGAAATCTACACTAGGTTGTATCTTTGGCGTCACCTGATTCCCTCCCACACCAGAGGCATCAGCAACAACCGAAAGCTCCAAATCCTTGTGAACCGCTTTGGCATCAACCTTTGCTGATTTTTGAACCACCAGATGAATCACACCATCATCAGCGTTGCAAAGGTCCCGGAAGAGGCTCTGGTCTTGAAGCTCTTCCCCGCCACAGAAAAGCTCTTGACAACCCTCAAGATCAATGAAATCTTTCCCCTTCTTCTTAATGCGTTGCTTAAGGTACCCCACATTTCTATGTCGATCAATCTGAAACTCAAACTCCTTCCCACCGGTGGTCCTTACAACAATGAAGATCATGTCAGAGAGACGGAGAACCAAGTGAAGGACATTGCTAGCAGTGACCCCGTAGTCCTTGATGAGTGCATCCTTGCGGGCAAGCTCTCTGCCATCATAGACCAGCTTGTGCCTATGCCCCGCAATTCCTTTGCATGTTTGAATCCTCATTTTTACCGAAGCAATCGAATCAGACTCCGACACAAGCATTGGCGTCACAGCACCGCCTACGGTTATATATATCAGGATGGATTCGCCAGGGCAACGCCCTTGCCAATGCACCGATTCTTGCAGAGCCGGTCTCACAGCAACATCAGCAGCCGACATGTTTCAAGGTTGAACAGTTTTTGTGTATTTACTTTTTCCCCTAAACTCAAGTCCTTCTCGCTTGAGTCGTTAACGTTAGCGGAAGGAACCCATCTACAACGAAGAAGAAGAAGAAGAAGAGAAAGGAAAAAAGGTCTTTCAATCAAAGTGATCGAAAAGACCCAAATACATAAAATTGAAAAAATGATAAAAAAATGATAAAAACGATTTTTTTTATGGAAAAGTCGACATGCCCACGGAGGAAATTCTGCTGCTGTGTGTCTATAAAATGTATGAACAAATTAGGGTAATGGGCAGTGAACGAATCTCTCGTAGGAAGCTTGAATTATGAATGGTAGCGATCGAGAGTGGATTCTTACCAAGGGAAAGAATCAAGGAGAAATGTGAGAGGGCTGAGAACTTAAATGGAAAAGATAGCAATTGTTTTAGCTAATTCCAGCGAGGGGCGATCTTTTCGCCTATGTTCTCTGCTCCAATAAACTTCTCACTTTCCAACAACAAAGAGAGAGAGAGGGAAAGAACGGTATTGTAACCGTTAGCTTTTTATAAATTTTTTACCCAACCCCTGTGGCTCAACATTTTTAGATAGTGCACAATCTATTTGTAAATATTGCTAAATATCACCAAACTCAGTAACCAGGAGCGTTTTTGTTTTGTTTTCTCACAATCTAGGATAACGGTAAACAACCACATCACATCACGTCACATAGCAGCACAACATTCAACCAGTGATCACATTACAAGATTTACTAATACTAATCATTAAATAATCATTAAATGTATTTCAAAAAATATAATATCATAATTTAATAATACTAAAAACTAAGTTTTTCATAATATTTAGGTTTAAATAAAAATGACTTCTAAAGAATATTTAAAAAAGAAATATCTTTCGTGGAAGTGTTACTATAGAATGATTAACCACTTTTTGATCTATTAATGGTTTAACTAGGCCAAATACTAGACCAGGTACTGATTGTTTTGTTGAACACATGGGTCCTGTTTGGTTCTTGTAATACAGCTAATTACATGATTAAAACGCTTTTAGGGGAATGACAATAATTAGTGATCACAATGATTTCAATGCCGTTGGATCATGCTATTAAGGCTAGGAATCCTTAGCACCTTTTTCGCCAATTCATTAAGAGTTTCTTGATTCATTGTGATTTCCCTTTCATAGGTTACTTAAAAAGAAATTGAGCACGTTCACTGAATATCATACTTGCAGTTTGTAAAGTTAAAGTGTTGGCGTTTGAAATAAGTGGAATAGATCATGTTTCTTGGTGTCTCATGAAACTGAGATACCATGCATTATGACTAGTAGTGCTGTTTAAGGCACACTAATAATGTAATTCAGTAACATAAAATAATATTCAAATTAATATTACTCTGTAGTATCGATCATTGCAGCTCATGTGCCCTTGGTCCCACTGGTGGGCCCCATTTCTCTCTCATTCATCAGCTATTTGAAATGAACCAAACACAGTCTCTATAAACGGTCTTATTTATTCTTTATTTTATTCATTTCATTTTTAAAGAGATAGGATTTTATTGTAAAAAAATATGGATATTCCCACACTGTCTATGTACCCGACACAACCAGAAAAATAAATGACATCTGATTATTATAATTCTGTTTTGGGGCAGCACCGCCCTCTACGACGTTATAGTAATGTGCTTTGTTTTAGTTTGCAGAAGGTATCTTCAATCAATGACCGTTGTGGCCGGTGGACCGTTGCACACGTGTCAAGTAGGTACTGCTTTCCAGTGCACCCTTGCCTTTTAAAAAGAAGTGGGCAGTTACTTCCTCCAACTCCTAATTTACTTTCTGCACTCATTTTAGAATGCATTTTTGACTTTCACAAAAATCGTTTTCGAAATACATTACACCCTATATATTTCAAAAATGACTGCCAAAATATTTGTTTTGAAAGTTTATTTCCAAACTCGATTTCTAGAAGCCTGTAACGTATCTTAGTGTGAGAGAAAAAAAATTTCTAAACTTACTTACATGGTTATCTCTAAAATAATCCAAGTTGTCGAAGAAAAGTGTCACCAATTGGCACCGGAGTTACCTCAATCCACTGTCAATCATGTATATCTCCTTTCATATAAAACTGTTAAGATTACAATTGGAGTTTTCAAAATTTGATGGAGTGCAGAAAGTATTTGATGTGGTGCAGGAAGTAATTGCCGAATAAGTGTTCTGTATTATTTATGGGCCTAATAAGTTTTCTAGGCCGGGTTGATTGGGCTACTTGTGGGCCTGAGACTTAAAAAGGGTATATTGGACATTTGAGAATGGCATATATTATGGTTACCCGCCAAAAGAATCGAACATTTGTGACTGAGAGGTTGAATACTTCAACATCAATCTCTGCATGGGAAGTGGAAGAAGGAAAGAGAAAGATAATGAATATGAATTCTATTGTGTACTTTTTAGTATCCACTCTAATACTATATTCCACCTTTGTAGAATCAAGAACAGTGTCCTCATTCCAAGATCCTCCTTTCCGACAACAACTCAGTCTCAGCCCCTCAACTGCACCTTCTTCTTCTTCTTCTTCTCCTCTGGTGCCGGCGTTGTTCGTTATCGGAGACTCCTCCGTTGATTGCGGAACCAACAACTTTCTTGCAACCTTCGCACGTGCCGATCACCTTCCTTACGGAAGAGATTTCGACACCCACCAACCCACCGGAAGATTCTCCAACGGAAGGATTCCTGTTGATTATCTGGGTGAGTAAAAGATCCTGTCTTTATCACTGACAACCTTCTAATTCATGCACGTGTTATTTTCTCTTTCTTGTCGCTTTTCTTGAACTTAAATTTCATTTACTTGGTCCTTTTTTCTTGAACTAAATTGAATGTTACTTTTGGTGTAAAATTAAATGTTATTAGATTGATTTCTTCATGATGATTTTTGCATCAGCTCTGCGTGTAGGGCTTCCCTTTGTGCCAAGTTATCTTGGACAGACAGGGGCAGTGGATGATATGATTCATGGGGTAAATTATGCTTCTGCTGGTGCTGGCATCATTCTCTCTAGTGGCTCTGAATTGGTTTGTTTCGTTCAATTTTTTTCTCCGATTCATGTTCTTTACTATTAATCAAGATCACGCAATTCAGAGCATGTTATAAAGTTCAAATTCTAATATATAAATTGGTTCAGGGTCAGCATATCTCCCTCACTCAGCAAATTCAGCAATTTACAGACACGCTTCAGCAGTTCATTTTGAGCATGGGCGAGGATGCTGCAACCAATCTCATATCCAATTCTGTCTTTTATATTTCTATTGGAATCAACGACTACATTCATTACTATTTGCTCAATGTATCAAATGTCGATAATTTGTACCTGCCCTGGCATTTCAACCACTTTTTGGCATCTTCACTCCGGCAAGAGATTAAGGTAAAAAAAGTGCTTAGATTTAACTTCTCAGTCATTATACTTTAAAAAAAGCATGATATTCATCCATTTTATACTTGCGAATGTGTTATTTTGGTGTCATGTTCGCGTGTCAAACATGCAGGACTTCTTTGGTGAAACATGTTTGACACATAAGTCTATATTTGTCCATGGTCACCGCCCAGTAAGCAAAAGTTTAAAAAAATTGGGAAGTTTAGTTTATTTATAACTTCTATGTTAAAATGTTATGTTTTGTAATTGAAAAAAGAAAATAAGGTACGTGAGACGTTCAAAATTTCATGTCATTTTAATACATTTTTCAAAATTTTCTTGACTCTTTTGCATACAGTAACTGAAATTGTCTCCTATCTGATATGTTATCCTTGATGACACAGAACTTGTACAACTTAAATGTTAGGAAAGTGGTGATCACGGGACTTGCCCCAATTGGTTGTGCCCCTCACTACCTGTGGCAGTACGGTAACGAAAATGGAGAATGTGTTGAGCAAATAAATGACATGGCTGTTGAGTTTAACTTCCTCACAAGGTACATGGTTGAAAATCTTACGGCGGAGCTCCCTGACGCCAATATCATCTTCTGTGATGTGTTTGAAGGTTCCATGGATATCTTAAAGAATCACGAACGTTATGGTACCAGTATTTGTTTTTATACCTCTCAGTCTTTTATGAATTTCTGCAGCATTTAAATCACATATCTGCTTTATGTTCCCTAATTAGGCTTTAACGTCACAACCGAGGCCTGCTGTGGAATGGGGAAGTACAAGGGCTGGATCATGTGCTTATCACCGGAAATGGCGTGCAGTAACTCCTCCAACCATATCTGGTGGGATCAGTTTCATCCAACTGATGCAGTGAATGCCATTCTGGCAGACAATATATGGAATGGCCGGCACACTAAAATGTGCTACCCTATGAACTTGGAGGACATGGTTATTAAGAGGGCAAAATGATATTCTGATGTTAGTTTACTCCTTTTAGCAGACAAGTATTTGATGACTCTGCGTATAATTAGGTAGTTTTTTGCACATGTTGCTGAAGAGAACTAGGCATATATACATATACGTATATATATATATATATATATATATATACACATATATATATATATATACATATAACGTTGTAAATGTACAATGGATATCAAATATTAACACTGACAAAACTTGGTATCAAAATCTTTCGAGTATTCGTATAAGTAATGGCCTAATAGCCGCTGAAAAAAAGAGTTTAGCATCTAACTGCATAGTTGCAACCTATGGAAGCGAAGCTAGCATCTGGAATCACTTCTTTTGTGTCTTGCAGTGCAGTAACAAGGAACGGTTTACTACGTGACAACTTTTAAGAGAAACTATATATAGAATAAGTTTCTACAATGATCAAAGTCTCTACAGCACAAGCGAATGCCTAGCTATTAAACAAGATAATGAATATTGTTACACTACAGCATACAAATAATGTAACCCATCCTCTAATTGTCTGGCGCACCTTATTTGTGTTGTATGATGCAGAAAACGTCAACATGTGTACCGAAACTATCTTGAGAACTGCAAGGCACACAAAAATAAGACTGGTTGCTAAGACAGCAAGTTCTTTGGTTTCCATATTTGCTTGATTACTTGCAATCTTCCGAACATCTGATCTGAAATGAAAGTATTTGAAATGAGATGTCAATTACCATACCACAGAAAAAGCATTTATGGGAAGAGAGAAAAGTCAATAAAGCAAACAATGGTAAGGAAAAGCAATCTTCTACTACAAAATTCTGTAAAAGAAAGTGCTAAGGTCATGAGCAAGCAGGGTTGGAAATGACTAATATGAGATGATTCCAAATTTTTTATATTAGCTTCTCCAATGATACAACATGATGGAGTTGCTTAACTCATTTTTGGTGGGTCCTAAAACGTCACTGAGATTCAAGAACCTTGGAATTTTAATCAATGTAATCAAAATGATCTGGTACACTAACCTTAACATGCTGTTTTCTCTGGCTAATTCGTCAAGCTGAGATGAGACAGCATCTTTCCAAGACTCAACCTCAGATATTCCCTTTTCCTGGAAAAAGAAACAGACCAAGAACTGTAAATGCACATAAGAAATTGAAAGAGAAATGAGAAGACAAAAAGAGGAAAGGAACAGGCACTGTGGCATAGGGTTACCCACCAAATTTGTGTTCCAGTGCCAGAGATCTTTAATCTCTGACTTGCTTTGTCCAAGACTTTCTGATAGTCTGGACAACTCTTTCTCAAGATCCGGTATTTTAGCTCCTTGTCTTCTGTTCAATTCTTTGAGGTAATCCTCAAGGGCTGATAAGTTTACCTCTACTGACCTCACTTTCTTCATCAAAATCTTCAGAACAGTGTCACCAGCTACCCTACCATTCAGCTGTTGTCTAAGCTCTAATACAGGATCTGGAATCAAGTTCACAGTCATTGTTGTTTTCACCCCTTCTGCATCATGCTCTCTAGTGGTATCATTGCTTGATATCTGAGCAGCCACAGTATCATTCTTAGTATCAACTTTCTTATCATTTTGACCATCTTCTGATTTCAAAGATGGGGTGTCACTGATATTATCCGCAGGTGGCTTATCAGGAATGGATCCCACAGAAGCCACAATGAGATCCTTAAGCATCCTCTCTATTGCATTGATCCCATAAACTTCTACAACACTCAGTGTGCAGTAAAACTCGGATCCATAATGACTAAGCAAGTTCAACTTCAAATACCTTACCCACTTGGGCTCAGACAGTTTAAAGACCTGTGCATGTTTCACATTGGCAGCAATAAATCTTCCCAGAATGCTCCAATCTTCAGCTGGATAGCTCAAACTTCCAGCCAAATCAAACTCCTTGAAGTTGGAAGAATAATGCTCAAAGTTTGCGATCTTCACAGAATCAACCAGGGTCTCTTCTGAAAGCTCAATAACAACAAACTTCCCTTCAACAGAACAAGGGTTTCTCAGGTACTTGTCATGATCCTTCCCGAGTATATTTGTTGCCCCTTTGGCCTCCTTATTATGTGCCACCACCTTTGCCCCTTTGGACTCGGAGGCATAGTTGTACACAGAGCCATCAGATTCTAGCCTGTGAGATATGTTAACAAGCGCTGAGTCCATGCCCTTTGTTTTTTCTTGTGCTTCTGTCATGTTTCGGAGTTCATCAGGCTGAAGTTTCACATCAGGAATTTGTAGCAGTTGATTTTCCTCTTGCGGAGGATGTAGCTTGCACACCAAATTACTACCATTTCCTAAAACGTGCCAAAACACTTGCTCTATACTTGTTGTTTCAGGTAGTGAGTACAAGGGTTTTGCAAGTTTCTGACTAACATTGTTGGAGCCACGTGATTCATTGAACTCTAAAATAGCTGCAATTGTGAAAACATGCAAGGATTACGAATATGAATGCATGCATGATCATCATTATTTCATATAATTGTAAAACAAAGACAACAACAACAACAATAATACTAACAAAAAGACCATGGATGAAATTTCAACAGAAAACATGTAAGAACATCAAATGGTGTTAATGTAACCTATTTCTTGTCTCGTCAAATATGTGCATGGGGCATGCAACGTACGAAAATAACAATACAATGGTTGCATATATAAAAATGGCAAAAGGGTCATGGACCTTTACCTCCAGTGCCATGAACGAGGCGAAGCTTGACGTAGAAGAGGAGGCACCATAAGGAGAAAATGAAGGAAAAAGAGAGGCCAAAAGTGCTGGCAGTGCATTGATGCCTTGACATGTGAAATCTGAAGGGTGAAGGTGATTCTTCATGTTTCAGTTTCATCGGCTCATCGATGATTGAATATCGATTGATGGAAGCCAGAGCAGAAGAAAAATCTGAAACAAAGAAAGAAAATAAATTTGCGTGGCAAAAAGAATGAGTGAAAAACTGAGCACTTAAATAGAATAGGCGCAGAAATAGGACTTAACGGCCACTCCCATCAATTACTCTTTTTATCTTCAACCGCACCATTTTAACAAAAACTTCCCTCACATCTATTTTCGGTAATTCTCCACTTCTCTTAATTAATTCATTTACTCTAGTTAACTATAATTTTTACTAATCATAACCAAGTTCAGGGTCAGTTCGAGTTGCTTCTTTTTTTTGCCTTTCTATATAACTAACATTAACTATACTAATTTAAATATTTTTTATTAAAGTATGGTGACATACAATTGTTGCTTGTATTTCATAAGAATTATAAAAGTATTTTAAATATAAAAAAAACTAATTAATTTTATTTATTTATTTATGTCATTACCGTTTATTTAATGGGATTTCTATTTGAAAAAAAATCTTTTTCTTTGCAATTAGTGATTTTTCACAAAATAGTTAAGTTTGGATATTGAGATTTGTGAAATTAAATAATGATGTTAGACGTAGAAATTAATTATTTTGGTTAAATTAAATTACTTTTATCTTGATTGTGCATCTGTGGGGCTGCATGGAGGACTTCTAAGAAATTTGCATTTGTGGGGTTGCAGTCGAAGGACTTCTAAAAAATTTGGAAGAATGAGGAAAGTGCTTTCAAAAAGGCTAAAAAGGTGTTAGAATAAATACTACAAACAATAAATAGTGAAGATGTTTGTGTGCAACTTTTTTTTTTCTTTTATTGTTTTATTTCTTAACATAAACAATAGACCTATTTTGACAATTTCTATTCATTTTCTTTTTCATATTATTTTTATAAGCTGATTTGATGATTTGTTCTGTTTTTTTAATTATTTGATTTACTCTCATGTTTATTGTTTTTTTCCTTTTTTGTAATAAATTTCTTATATTTAGTATGAGTCTTTTTTCTAAAAGAAAACCTTCAACTTTATCAATAACTAGTCCACGTTTTACTAATTTAATTTGGTTTGATGTGAGAAACCTGTCTTACAAACATTAGAGATAAAAAAAAATAAAAAATAAGAAGTGTAATTAGGGGTGGTTATATGTTTGCAAATTTTATAAACTAGTGTAATTTTTATTTAAAATTCCTGAAATAATATATTTTTTTATTTATTTCTGCATATCATTATGAATAAATGGTGGTCCTAAATTGTGTATACATTTATTCACATTGGTAGTCCTATTGCACGAATTAATTTAAGATTAAATGAAATTGCCAAAATTTTAATTAATGAATTAATTAAAATTGTGATAATATTACACCATTTGTAGGGTGATTAATATTCTCCTCCTATCCCGCTTCTCTTTTTTCTACATGTGGTGTATTGCTAATGTGCAACTAAAATAAATACATAATTACAAAGTCATTTTATTTATTAATAAATATGTAATTGTTGAAATTAATTCTGATTAAGTAATTAATAAATATAAAGTTAATTTGAATATAATAGTGTTTACATTCTTGAAAATAATTTGAATTTAGTTCCTAATATAGAAATATATTTAGTTACTAATAGATATAATTTAAAAACTAAAAATAAATTAATTTAAAAAATTATATTTTTTCAATTTTTTCATTCTAAATTTATTGTTAAATCTTAATTTTATTTTAAATTATTTTTATATTAGCAACTAAATTCAAATATCCAACTTACACTTAATTTTGTTAAATATATTTTATTACTAAATTTTAATTCAATTTAATTTTTCTTTTAATATCAAACTTACTTTTAATTTAATTCAATATATAAATCTCATACTAACATCATTTTTTTATTTTAATTTAAACAACAATCTCGTCAACCTATTTATTTTAAAATTTTACTAGACATTTATTTTAATTAATTAATCAAAATTAATTTCAATCATTATATATTTATTAATAAATAAAATGATGTTGTAACTATCCATTTATTTTAGTTGCATAATAACCCTAAAATGGTACAGTATTATCATTAATTAACTTATTAATTGAAATTGTAACATTTTCTTTTTACTATCTTATTTAATATTAAATTAAAACATACAATAAAATCATCGGTTTCTTCATAATCATATATGTCTAATATGCACGATTTATCCATATTTAAAAAATAAATAAAAAAAGATACTATTTGAGAAATTTAAGATAAAAATTACACAATTTAGAAAATTTATCTTATATGTATAATTGAACCAAATTAAGTTTTAAAACACATATTAATATGCACTAATCTTAAGAAAAAGATAAACTAACTGAAAATTATCCTTAAAATAAATTGTAAGATTATATTATTTTAAAGAACGATAAATTTATTAGTGAATTATCATTTAAAAACAGTGTAAAACTAATTTGAAGAACTAATCTTCTGTTAGTTTTTAATTATTGAAAAGTGTAATAAGACAAAATTTCGCAATAAAATATTAGTTGGCGAAGCAAACTAACTGTAATGGTCCACTCCTCCTCTCACTCATATGGCACTTCCGAATTTCCGTTACTACACTTTATCTACACCCTAGGAATAAAAGATAAAAAAGATTATCTATAATAGCATATAAAAATAATTACAGTACATGCTATTATCTACTTTTTTTCTACATAAAAAAGTATTATTAATACTGTTTTTTTAAGATATAGAGGCACACAAACACCAAATTCCACTTTCCCACTAATTCTAAATAAAGGATTAATTAATATAATTTATTTATATTAATTAAGTTTAAATCCATTTATGTTCTTAATGTTAGTTCCTTTAAAAAATTAATATCATATTTAATATTTTCAAAACAAAAAAAAATTCCAAGAATAAATTTATTTATTGTATATTCAATTATAATAAATTTTAAAATTATTAAGAAGTATTACTGTTAATAACTCCTGCAAATAAATCATTAATATTATTATTAATTATAAACACCCCGGCATATTGTATGTATCAGCCCTCCAGAATTACTTAATTTAAAAATATTACAGTATGAGTTCAACAGTTAAATTTTTATGAACTAAAATTGTACATTAAAACTAAAACCTGAATTACATAAAAAAATTATTTCAGAAATGGTTAAAATTAATTGATTTTTTTAATAATAAGTTCCACTGAGATTTTTTTAATATTAACTTCCATTCAGATTTTTTTTTTTCCTTGTATCGGACAGGCACCTTTTTGTTTATATTGGAGAGTGCGGTTGAACCGAATTGCTTCCGCCATTTCCGGTTCAATTCCGACCGTCGCACCGTACACCGCTCCGCCATGAGCGCCACCACCCCCGCCCTCTCCACCGTCACCGACGCCAAGTTTCATTCTCGTTTTAAGCCATTCTCTTATTTCTCTCCTTCTCTTCATTTTCGCACGTCTCACTCCCAACAAATTGCTTCAATCAGGTTCTTCTGCAACCAAAACTCCCACTCCATTCCTGCTTCTTCACTCATTTTTCATGTTCAATTGCTCATACATGCTTCCACGCTTTAACCTCCTTTAATTGTTAAATCAAAGCATATAAAATTATACTAGTTCATTATTTTCCTTCAAGTCAAGGCCATGGATAATTTTATCAACTGTCGTCTACATGTCAACGTGAACTCCAACACATGTTGACCTAATTTTCGAGTAAAGTGAAACTCCGAAATTTTCTCTTGTGTAGATACTCTTATCCTATAAGCTGTCAATGAGTTGTTTCGGATTTCTTTTGTTCAATTAAACAATGAATGTGAAACTAGCGTGTGTAGTTGTAGTTGGAAGTTTAAACGGTTTCAGCAACTAAATAAAGTTCTAATGTTTTAATTTGTTTAATTTTTTTATTGGTGTTAGTTTTATGGTCAGAGCTTGGTAGGAGCATGTCGTGTGTTAACCTGTGTATAAGCCATGTTTGTGTTGAATGTAGATGCCAATCGATTAACACCGATAAGAAGAAATCAAGTAGAAATATTCTGGACAATGCAAGTAACCTCCTTACGGACTTGTTAAGTGGTGGAAGTGTAGGGTCTATGCCCGTAGCTGAAGGGGCAGTAACAGATCTGTTTGGTCGACCTCTCTTTTTCTCACTGTATGATTGGTTCTTGGAGGTACTTACTCTCTTACAAATCATTAATTTCTCATGTCCCACTTTACGTAAGTTGTATATGTGATTTTTTTTTTTTCCCTCGTTTTGGGTTATCCTTTTTGTTTTCATCTTTATATGTATTTATTTTAATTTTTGACTTTTAGGTGTTGTTTTTTTACTTCAACAAACTATACTTATAGTTATACATGAGGATATATAGTTTGCTCATAAAATGGCTCAAGTTGTTTTGTTTACTCTTTCCATCATAATTTACTTTACTTAGTCAATCATATTTTAATTATCTTCTGAGGATATTATTTTGAACCTGGCACAGCATGGCGGAGTGTATAAACTTGCCTTTGGACCAAAAGCATTCGTTGTTGTATCAGATCCCATAGTTGCTAGACATATTCTGCGAGAAAATGCATTTTCTTATGACAAGGTATGGTCTCAGCTCTCACTTGAATTTTGTTACACTTGGTTCGGTCCATTTTCAGAGAGATTGTTTGTCTGTGACACCCATTTGAATATAAGTGTGAAGTTCATTCGAAGCGAACTATTCCTCTGTGGATTTTTACTCATGAAGTTTGAACCTCAAAAGGATCAAATGTTATTTTGACTATTCCAATAACTGGAATGAAATGAAGAGTGGAGTTCAGTGCCCAGCATATTTACCCTCAATTAATCTTATGTTCACATATACCAGATAAATATGAAATAGAAAACACTGGAAACTTTTTCAGTGATATTTGATAGCTAATTGAAATTGAATTTAATTTGTGAAGAATATTCTGTAACTCGTACTGACCTACATTTTATCTAGTGAAAAACTGTCTAGCTTCTCAAATCTCGAGTTTTCAACTGCAGTTTCCTGCAACAAACTACAACTTTATACTTGAACCATCCTTCTACCCTCTACACTCTTTCTAACTAAGAACATTTATGATAAAATTAACTCCTTCCCTTCTGACCCCTCATAGCTTAGTGAAAATGACATTGAGCTTCTGAAATTAACAGGCTAATTAACTCCTCCCTTATCCATCGTCAGTTTTATGAAAGTGACATTCAGCTTCTAGAGTTAACAGGCTAATTAACTCCTCCCCTGCTTACCCATCATTAGTTTTATGAAGGTGAAACTAAGCTTCTGTACTTTTCACGTTAATTAACTCTACCCCTGCTCACCCTTCATTAGTTTTATGAAAATGACATGCTTCTGAACTTTATAGACTAAGTTCATATTTTTATTATTAATACTGTAACTGGTAAGTCCTGTTAAAGTAAATGTAAACCTTTGTGAAGTATTTTGTGACCAGTGGGCTACCCATTAAAATGTAGCTAAATGTAAAACATGTTCTGCGCTTGGATTGTAATCTTGTATATGTTGGTTTCCTTGTAAATCTACGTGCCTATTTCACTGAATAGTGTGTATATTTTATTTTACTTTAATTTCATCTTCAAAATGTCTCTAATTTCTACATCTGCTTGCTAATTGAAAAACTAGGGAGTACTTGCTGATATCCTAGAACCAATAATGGGCAAAGGACTCATACCAGCAGACCTTGATACTTGGAAGCAAAGGAGAAGAGGTGTACAAACTGTATTTAATATTTTTCATTTTCCACCCTTTTTGTGTCCTTGACTCTGCATTTCACTGGGGTTTGGTTTGTTAGTCTCTGAGAGCAATTCCAGCGAACATTTTATGAGACAGGATTGTTTTTGTAGCTTTTTTATGGGTTTCTTGTTCTACTCTTGGACTTTTCAAATGATAGATTTGCAAAGAGATTTGGATGCTTGTTTGAGCTGATGTATTCTCTTTCTTTTTAGTTTTGTATCTTATAGAAGATTCTTTATCCTCCATTTTCTCTTGTCTCTTTAATGTCCAACATTCACACTGTGCAGTATAATTGGATGTATAGCGTGATAAAACTTTCCTTTGGGCTTGCTAGGTACTTTGACATTGCTATTGCTCTTCAATGATTTCTCCGTTTTAGCCGTCCTGCTTATACACACACACAAACACAAATATCTTGTGTGTGACATCCTCATTAATTTCCCATTATTTTGTAATATTATTTGTAGATATTTAAAATTAGACGCTTGTGATATGACGTCTTCCGTTTAAGCTTTCAAGTCATCTTCCTCTTGTCTCGCAAAAATTGTAATGGATTGTTTATTCCTACTTGAGCGAAAACCCTTTATTTCCTAAGCTTGTATCTAAAGCTCAAGTTTAATTTTAATATCTGCCTTTGATTCCCTAATCAAAATTAGATCATCCACTAAAAGCAATCCATTAGGGACAAAGTATGTCCTTGGTAAGCATATCCAAGACTAGATTAAAAATCCATGTTCTGTACATCAAGTTTTATGTTGGACGTTGAGGGCCAAATACAACCTTCTTTCTTTACTGGCTTGGGACCAGGTAAATAAAGGGCCATACCTTTTACTAAAAGTGTAATGCAATATCCATAAACATTCTAATTTGGAACTGCTAATGATATTTCCCTGACCTATATTTTAATTTTTAAAAGTTACTTATTATTGTCCTAGAAAATATCTTTTATGATAATGTCTTGAAGTATGTTCCCACTAGAGCTAATGAAGAACCTCACAGCCATCTTTCAATACCTAAATGTTCTCCCAAATGTGTTGTCAAATATCATTGTCAAACCAATACATGGTCATCATCATTCCAATTTTTATCGAATGCAGTAATTAACCGAATTAATATCAGAAATCAGTTACAACTTATGAGTATGAAGAACTTTTAAATCATCAGTGGTTTCTATAGGTTGTCTTTCCTGTGGTAATAATGTCAAAGGATTTTATGAATTAACCTAGTATTATTTTTTTCCTTAACTTTGTGTTTCTAATATATGCAGTCATTGCTCCAGCTTTCCATAATGCATACTTGCAAGCTATGGTCAAATTATTCACAGCTTGTTCAGAAAGAACAATATTGAAGGTTAATAAACTTCTTGAAGGAGAGGGTTATGATGGACGTAAGTCAGTTGAATTGGATATGGAGGCAGAGTTTTCTAGTTTGGCTCTTGATATTATTGGTCTTGGTGTGTTCAACTATGACTTTGGTTCTGTCACCAAAGAATCTCCTGTTATTAAGGTTTGTGTGAAAGGTTATGCATTTCAAGTATACAGCGATATTGGATTGATTGTAAATGAAAGTAGACATGCTAATTTTCTTTCGCATATTTTGCCTCCTTAAAAGTGTCTAGCTGCCTATTTAGTTAACTTATTTATTGAAATTCAATCTCTTGTATGTTACATGTTGAGAGATTTGTGTTGGTAAAATATAAAAGGACTTGTCATCATGAATATAAGTAGACAAGACACCTTAAATTTCTTCAAAGCTTATTATCATCTTGTCAGTAATAAACTGCTTGTTTATTTATTCATAGTTTGTCATGACATGCAATTCACAATTTAGGTCTTACTGGAATACGGTTTCAAGACCATAAATTTTTATTTATCCTACCATTGGTTAGGAGAGCTCACATACTCTCTGCTTTTAAGTCTTTTATAGGCAGTCTACGGCACTCTTTTTGAAGCTGAACACAGATCCACTTTCTACATTCCATATTGGAAAATTCCATTGGCAAGGTGGATAGTCCCAAGGCAAAGAAAGTTTCACAATGACCTAAAGATCATCAATACTTGTCTGGACGAACTTATTACAAATGCCAAAGAAAGCAGACAGGCCAGTGATACTTTAATTTCATGATTGAATATTATGATTGATTGCAGAAATCAGTCCCTTTGTTAGACTGCCACATTATGTTGACTGTACTTGACATGTGTTGAAATCATTGTATTTGCAGGAAGCAGATGTTGAGAAATTGCAGCAGAGAGATTACTTAAATTTGAAGGTATGTTTATCTTGAAGATTTAATGCTAATTGCTAATGTTAAACTATCAGAATACTTACCCAAAAACTTGGAGTTCTGTAAATACCACCAGAGTTTATTAAGATACGACTTTACAGGATGCAAGTCTTTTGCGTTTCTTGGTTGATATGCGGGGAGCTGATGTTGATGATCGTCAGGTATATCTAATCCTAACCCAACTTGCTTATAAAAAGCCATCCTGACTAAAATTTGTTTGCTTGGGATAAGCGGCAAAGCTGTATGTGTAGACAATATGTTTCCTTTCAGGGTAGCTGTTCAAAATAGGCTGTGCTTACTCTTTCTGTGTCTTGACAGTTGAGGGATGATTTAATGACAATGCTTGTTGCTGGTCATGAAACAACGGCTGCAGTTCTTACGTGGGCAGTTTTCCTCCTAGCTCAAGTATGTTTGTCTAATGTACTTGAATGTTGCATGACAACTTTCATTGTCGGTTGTCATGACCTTTTTTCAGACATTCCTGTTTGTGCAACACCATCTTAATGTTTTACCAATTTCCTTATTACAGAATCCTAGCAAAATGAAGAAGGCTCAAGCAGAGGTAGATTTAGTGCTGGGTACAGAGATGCCATCTTTTGAATCACTTAAAAAATTGCAGTAGGTTCTTATTTCATATTTACTTTTATATTCACCGGAACCTGTTTGATGACCATTATTTACTTCAGACTTGTCTAATTTTACTGGCATAAAAAAGTAGTTACAACTAAAGTTATAACAAATTGGCAATAATTTTATTGTCTATTGAAAAGGGAGCAAAATATGCCACATCTACGTGAAAGACAAGTATTACAAGTAGTTACTTTCAATTATTTTTTCGTGATGTGAGCTTTATAATCAATCAGCTTTCTTGCAAGGCAAGGTTTGCAATGAATATCAGAGTTGACTGTACGGTGTTTTGGGGGAATATCACATTCTACTGTACCAACTAAGCAACAAGAGTAAAATAGTTTGTTAAATAAATTGCATGCTTTCAGGTATATTAGATTGATTATTGTGGAGGCTCTCCGTTTATACCCCCAACCACCTTTGCTTATTAGACGAGCACTCAAATCTGACGTTTTACCAGGTATTGATTACTACTGATTGCTTGATAAAGATGGAATGGAAACAAATTACATTAATTGTTTTTTTTCACTTGGTATCTAAAATTTTAAATTTTTATTAAATTTGTTCGGTGTGTTTAGAATCCCAACCATCAATACACCGTATGAAAATAATAGAATGTTGATGGGAACTTGGGTATTATGGAGTGCATGAATCCTAAATGGAGTAGAATGAGATGTTCGGTGGAGTATTTAAGTGTTTGGTTCTCCCTTCTTAATAGCTAGCTTTTGAGTGTGGTGTTCCAAGTGAGTGCTTATAAAATGTTTAGGAATATTAGTCATGAAGATTGAACGTTGTTTGGACTTCATAATTGATATACTGCAACCAATTAGCATGGCGACATAGATTGGAAGTCTCATGTATAACAGACCATAATATAGAATAAATTCCAACATCAAAATACAGAAATAAAGAAAATAATTTGTAGTAAAAAAGAATAAATTGCTGAACAATCAGAATTCAGAAATCCTCTGAAAATGGGTTAGAAACATGCAGAAAATGCATCAAGTCGAAAGAGCTAATCAGTTTCCTATGCTTATGGGACAAGGAGACAGAACAAAACAAGCATATTCCGCAAAAGAATAAGGATGAACAGATTTCTGGCCTTGCACTCTTGCCAAATGGACTAGACTCTAGCCACAAAAACACAATTCCACAGCATCTTTCCCTTTTTTATCTCAAACATTTAGCTGGATTGAAACAGTTCAAAGCTAGGTAAACAGATACAATGTTACCCTAACAGAAACTAACATGCAATAAGGGGCTTGATATTTGTTATAGAGCTAGTGTGGAGTTGAACGGGAACAATAAGGGGCTTGATATTTGCTTCTTCTCACTCTTCTCACACAAAACCCTTTCCGTTGAATGGACGGTTAGCTTTCCAAAAACAGACTGTCAAAATTGATCTATCTGTTGATGGATTATGAATCAGAAACTGAAACAAGGGTTCCCTTATGAATGAACCGAAGGTTTACTTTCCAAAATTGGAGTGAAAGGAATCGACAGCACCTGGAAAATAAGCTTGGTAAAGATGGGTAAAGGAATACAAAGAGAATGAGTTTCCTTAGACTGAGGTCAAATAGTTTTTGTTGATATATGGTGAAGAGAAAAGTAATAATCTCTCTCTGTGTATCTATTACAACAGAGGAGTATTTATATATGTGACTGTCTTGAATAAAAAGAAGACACAAAGAGATGGGTCAAGGCCCATATATTTAGTTATATTTAACAGTTTTAAATTAGAGTTTCATGACCATGTACTGTTAGTGTGAAGATATTTAGATTGTCAACAAATTATAAATCATCTTAGATATTACTTTTAAAATAATTATTAGAAAAAATCAATAATGATAACCTATGACTTTCAACAGATTAGAAAATGAAACTTGTTAGAAAGTGATAAAGATGGGTAAAGGAATACAAACAGAAAGATTTCCTTAGATTAAGGTTAAATAGTTTTAAATTAGAGTTTTATTACGACGTATTGTTAATCCAAAAATATTTAGAATTAGAAATCATCTTTAAAGCAATTATTAGAAAAGTCAATAATCTTACCATGCATGACAAACTGGGTGATAGTGTACCTTTTTAGTGTCAATTCATTCTAATTAAATTCTTTAAATTGTATGGATTAACTTAATTTGGATTTAAAAAGATACATATTTCATCAATGAAGAAGGTCAAACAGACATCTTATGCATAATCTTCAAACACTATTGTAAATTATTACTTACTAGGAATCTGTGTGTTTTCAGTATCTGATATTGTACAATCTACAATTGACTAATTACTTACTAGTTTTATTAGTTAATTTTTATTTGTCGTTTCTCTTTGCGATGTTGTATCTTTGAACTTTTGTCATGCCTCCAGGAGGGCACAAAGGTGATAAAGATGGTTATGCAATTCCTGCCGGGACCGATCTCTTCATTTCTGTGAGTGCACACATACGTGTCTCCTTGTTTCTTTTATAAACAAACGCAATTCTAGCACTAGAATTTCCCAATGTTCATGACAGGTTCCCTTTTGATAATTTCAGAATGGAACATTTAATTTTGCAATTTCTTAACAACTACACAGTTGTGACAGTTTTTTGTTTGTAACTTTTGTTTGGAGAAATAGGCTACCCTTTAGGTGGGCCATCACCTTCGGGATCCAAGACATGTCATTAGGATAGGACTTTGTTAATATTGAAGTCAACTATTTTTCCCCTACAATAACCTATCCATACTAGCCTTTTTGTCATAAAAAGAAAATTCAAGAGTACTCATAACTTGGTTTTACCACTAATACTTCAGTACAACAGTCTGTGGGTTTTTTTCTTTTTTTCCAGAATTTCACTTCATATATTTAAAATCTTGATATTTTGATGGCTGCTTAAATATTCCTATATCCAGGTATATAATCTCCACAGATCTCCATATTTTTGGGATCGCCCTCATGAGTTCGAACCGGAGAGATTTCTAGTGCAAAACAAGAATGAAGAAATTGAAGGATGGTCAGGTTTTGATCCATCTCGAAGTCCTGGAGCCTTGTATCCGAACGAGGTGGCTTCCTGCTACTTTTTTTCTTTGTGTTGACTAATTCCTGAACATTGACAAGAAATGTTTACCTGATCAGGTTACATCGGATTTTGCCTTCTTGCCTTTTGGTGGCGGACCACGAAAATGTGTTGGAGACCAATTTGCTTTGATGGAGTCCACTGTAGCGTTGACTATGCTGCTCCAGAATTTTGACGTGGAGCTGAAGGGGACCCCTGAATCGGTGGAACTAGTTACTGGGGCAACTATCCATACCAAAAACGGACTCTGGTGCAAATTGAAGAAGAGATCTAATTTACATTGACATATTGATGTATACAGAATAATGTATCCAATTTGGGACAGCTGAAATTGTTCATTGAACAACAATTTCAGTTGTTTTGTAGGGAAATAAGTTATTTGGAAAAAGTCATTTTTGTATGGATACTATACAGGAAAGCATTTTTTTTTAAAAAAAAGAAGTTTTTACATAGCAAATAGAGCATGTATTAACTTAAAAAAAATTATGTTTGAATTAAAGTAGAAAGTTATCTTTGAGAATTCTAATACAAATAGACATATTATAAATATAACACGACTTGAACACAATAAATGTAAGATGACTTGATGACAATAGATATAAATAAATATAATATAAAATGTCAAAAAAACATGAGTAACTTTGTTACTATTTATAAAGTGATTTTACTTAAGAGGAAGTATGTAATTATATTTATTAGTATAAAAAATTTGAAATCAATTATACTAAAGTCTTAAGGTGTGACATTTATTAAGATGTTATAGATCATTTGAACAAATAAATTTTATCACTTGAAGAGAACTTGAAAAATTATAAATATGACATAATGGCAATAAATAAAACATAACTTTATCATTTATTAGTATTTATAAAGGGGTGTTATTTATTTATTACAAGAAACTTGTAATTATATTCATTTATAACAAATTAAAATTAAGTGTATAAAATATTATATTTTTCTTATGGTAACTGGTGACAAATATTTATTTCAAAAGAAGTAATCATAGACATATTATTATGGAAAGTACTTATGAACAAAAATCATGAGAATGAAAAAATTTTTTCTATTGAAAACAAAAATAAAGAACAATCTTATTTTATCATAAATATAAAATACCAGAATTGATATGATTTATGTTCTATAAGTCTTGTATACATATATTCTGTAACATATTTTATAAAAGAATTGAAACATAATAATAAAGAAGTTGCTAACATGAGATATTAGTATCAGATAGACAAAGAGGACAAAAGAGAGTTTGTAATTAGAAAGCAATAGAATTATGTTGTGATTTGATTAGGCGGCAGCTAAAGAGGAAGTGAGGTGGCGTGTTTGGTAATTTGCAAAGAAAAAATTGGAGCGTAGGTGGGTTTGTGTTGTGTTGGGAAGTGCCACCTAAGAATCCACGAATAGAGATAAATGTACAATCTACTTTTGGAGTCTTCCTTGACATGCTTGTCTCTTTGTCTTGGATAGAATAAGTTATTAGCAATTGTAATTGTATGCTCATTGCTTTGCAAAATAGGAAATGCTCCCAGTGGAGTTTTCTTGCCCTTCTCACTCACCCCGCTAGGAGACAAATCTGAGGCCAATGTTTGTCTTTGCTAAGGCATGTTTGGATTCTTGCAACCTTAGCGAATATTATAACCCCTTTCCCCACCCCCGATTCCCTATCCACCCCACCTCAAGACAAACATAGGAGTCTAAACACAACACACAAACCTTAACCTTGGGAGTGTGTTGAGTTTAGTTGTGTGATGAAACAAACACACCTTCTAGACCCTCTAGTGAGAGAAACGACAGTTTTGGCAAGATAAAGACAGAAACAACCGAACCAAGTCTCTCACCAATTCCACACTCCACTAACGAGTGAAGGACAACAAAACAATAAAGACAAGAGAACCCCTTCACGCATTGTCCACATACAACGTTGTCTTCTCTTCCCTCTTCCCTTCCCATGAACCATTGCTGCTCTTGCATCGCTCCAAACATTCAATTCCACTCCCACACAAAACCCACCTCAACCTCATTCTTCACGCTTCTGCTTTTTCCCACTGTTCACACCAAGCTTCGGCATTTTCAGGGGGCTTTTTCTCCTTTCCTCATCAATTGCATAACCCATCAGCCGTTTCGCTTTTCCGAAAATGTGCTTTCGGTAGGATTCTCCGGTTCTTTCATCACCGCTTCCTTACTTTGCTCCCTCAAATCCCTCCAAAAAGTCCCTTTACCTTCACCTTCACTTCTGACATATCGATTTTATCGCTTGCACTGTGGAGTGTAGTGAGGTTTTGTTCATACGTTACAGTTACAGTTACAGTTACAGACTTGAAGGTTTGATCAAACCCGTGTGCCTCTTTGTAATTATTACCATTTTACCACCTTTACCACCTTTTCGTTTATCTATATAAGAGTTTTGTAGTTGGTTTCATGGAATCTGTGTTTCAAGAAGAAGGGTCATCTTCTGTAACTTCTTCGCCGCTTCAGTTCTTTTCCATGATGTCTCTTTCACCTGGCATAGGATCTCCCTATCCTTGGCTTAGAGAACTGAAATCTGAGGAAAGGGGTTTGTATTTGATCCATTTGCTGATCGGTTGTGCAAATCATGTAGCAAATGGTAGTCTTGAAAATGCGAACATGTTGCTTGAACAGATTTCTCAGCTTGCCTCTCCTGATGGGGATACCATTCAGCGAGTTGCTGCATATTTCACCGAAGCACTCGCTGATCGGATACTCAAAACATGGCCTGGCCTCCACAGGGCACTCAATTCCACCAGAATAGCTATGGTGTCTGATGAGATTCTTGTTCAAAAGCTCTTTTTTGAGCTTTTCCCGTTCCTGAAGATGTCATATATTCTCACAAATCAGGCTATTGTTGAAGCCATGGAAGGGGAGAAAATGGTGCATATAATTGATCTCAATGCTACCGGGCCAGCACAATGGATTGCTCTCCTCCGTGTGCTGAGTGTGCGCCCTGAAGGCTCACCTCATCTGAGAATCACTGGGGTGCATCACCAGAAAGAGGTTCTGGATCAGATGGCTCATAAACTCATTGAAGAGGCAGAAAAGTTGGACATAGCATTCCAATTCAACCCTGTTGTCAGCAAGATAGAAAATCTTGATTTTGACAAGCTTCGGGTGAAAACTGGGGAGGCACTGGCAATTAGTTCCATTCTGCAGTTACACTCCCTCTTGGCCTTGGATGATGATGCATCCAGGAGAAGATTTCCTCTTCAGTCAAACAATTCAAATGCAATTCAACTGCAGAAAATCCTGCAGATGAAACCAAACACACGAGGTGATTTGGTTGAAAAGGACATGGTTCATGGCTATAGCCTGAGTCCAGATTCAGCCTCAGCCTCTGCCTCAGCCTCACCAGGGTCTTCATCTGCTTCAATGAATTCGGAGAGCTTTCTCAATGCCTTGTGGGGGTTATCACCAAAGATCATGGTTGTAACCGAGCAAGACTTCAATCACAACAGTTCAAACCTGATGGACAGGCTGCTAGAGTCTCTGAATTCTTATGCTGCATTGTTTGATTGTTTGGAATGCACTGTCTCTAGAGCATCCTTGGACAGAATCAAGATTGAGAAGATGCTTTTAGGTGAGGAAATCAAGAACATTGTAGCCTGTGAGGGAGCTGAAAGAAGGGAAAGGCATGAAAAGATGGATAAGTGGATCCAGAGACTTGATTTATCAGGCTTTGCAAATGTGTCTTTTAGCTCTCAAGCTATGAAGCAGGCAATGAGGTTCTTGGATAACTATGGTTGTAATGGTTATAGGATGAGGGAGGAAAATGGTGGTGTAGTGATTTACTGGCAGGACCGTACCTTGTTTTCTGTGACAGCATGGAGATCAAGGAGGTAAGATAGATTCTTGAAGCATCATAAAGAAGAAGAATAGTGATGTAGTGATGGATAGAGTCTCTCTTTTATAGCTTTTTCTTTTCTTTGTTTCTAATTGTATGAAAGAGTTTTACCAACATATGGTGATTATGAGGACTAGTAATGAAGATCAATTTAGAGATACTAAACTCTCAAAACTGAGAAATGTGAAGATGGAAAATTGTGAGAGAGTGAAACAATTATCTCTAGTTTCCACCATTCCATTGTTTAGTGCTATGCTCATTTTGTTCTTCACTAATTCCTATACTGTAATCTGTCTCATTTGTTGTGTAAGGCCTAATATAAGTTTATTTTTAGCTCAAATCTTCATTGAAGTTTTTTTTTCTCTTTTCAATTTGCATGTTTAGCATAAGTTGATTTTTCAAGTTTCAGACTTTAGTTGATTCTCACTCCCCCATTTAGCAAATCCCATAGCCCCAGACACAAGGGTCTCTTTCCACAATTTCTGCATTATCTGATCAGATGGTAACGGTTCACTGGAACAGAAAAAAAGAACAAGATAGGAAAAACAGAAACATGGTCCTCATGTTTGTCATTTTTTGAGGCATTGTGAGGTTTCCTCTGAAAAATATTTTAAATAATCTGATGGCATCTTCTTAAAATTCCCTTAATAGCTTAACTATGAAAGCTTTAAATAACTTTATGAACTACTACTTGTGGGGTTTTAAAATAAACTATTATGCTTTAGAAAATTATAATTAGGTAAATGAAGTTATATATCTCAAATTTTGACATCATTTATGTTAGGATTTAAAGAATAATTTATGAAGTCTTAAATAAGTCAGGAATTTACAGTTTATTTTAAATATGAAAAAAGATGGAAAGTTATGAATGTTTATAAGATATTTAATGTACTTTTAGAATTTTTGAACTGTTTAAAATTAAAGTATTTTATTTATAAATTACATTTATTTTCTATTTTATCATCATCAACACCAAATAAATAGAGATCCTTTTAAGCATTCAACTTTTTAAACAAGTGTCACTCATTTTTAGATAGTTTTAAACCAAACACCTATTATGTGTATCTATACATGATAATCACCTATGTAATTCTTATTTGCAAACTTTCACATTTTCTTTAGGTTTTTTTTGTACTTCTCAAGTCTCAAGTTAATTTTTTAAATTTCATAAATTTTATTAAAATACAATAAAACACAAGTAATCTTTCGTTCTCATCATTAATAACACAATGGTTCAATCATGCACAGAATTGCATATTCCCATCTTTGTAATTTTTCTATGTTTGATTTTCTTTTTTAAGATTTAAAAATAATTTATTTTAGTTTTCATTCCTACCATCAATATGTAATGTTACCTCATTGCTGCAGAGATTGGTAGATTTTCATCATTCATTAGATTTCATTACTCACACTTCAATGAATAGGAATTACGTGTAATCAAAACATTTTAAAGAAATTAAGTGGTTAACACTCAATCAATCATTGGTGACAAAATAAATAGAGTAAAATAGAAGTTTATTGGATACAATTTCAATATAAGGATCATGAACTTAGAGACTATTGCAAAAATAGTAGAAGGAATAAAATAGTTATATAAAAAAAAAAAAACGAGTCGACGCATTGATGACTTCAAGATGATGATAACCATTACGAAACCAAATTGGGAATAGATGGCAAACCAAATGCCAATGAATCAAGATTAGGATTTATATCATTAATCATAGAAGAAGGCACCCCCTACCTAGTTAAAAAAATAAAGTAAATTTTGAGAAGTAATTTCAGGTTAACTATCTTACATACTAACCGAATTATATTGATGTCTAACTATTAGGATAACAAATATATTGATGTATACCTATTAGGATGAAGTTGTATAGATGTTACATTCAATATTGTCTTTCATTATATTCACAATATTCAATATTTACAACATCATATTTTTTTAAAATAGTAGTAGATCTTGCAAAAATTTAACATATGATTTTGAAAATTAAAAAATTTATTTTCTAACCTCATAGTGTACCTAGTCATAACCTAACCTTAGAGATGACTTTTTCTGATTTGCGTTTTCGGCTATCGAAAGAGAGAGGTAACTTCTAAAGAACTTGCCTCTAAACTCGCTGAAGTTAGACCAAGAGTTTTGCCAACCTGGTTGGCAAAGTGTCCTCTCCTCTTTAAGTTTCCAAAGAAGGATCTTTGGACGATTATGATAACTCAAATCTAAAAAAACTTGACATATTAACCGATAAGAAGGAAGTAGAAAATACCTATTTGATCTGGGTAGAAGATGACTAGTGACTAGGTTTTCTCTTATAAGAGGAAGAAGGAATGTGGTGGCCTAGAGGTGAAAGTGAAGCTATTTATAAGCGACATATCAAATCCCAGCCATTTAGTTAAAGTTGATCCAACGGCTCGTATCGTCAATACTGTAGCCGATGTGGTAATGTTTCTGACACGCCATTAGTGTTAAGTGAAAATCAAAATTAAATTAAAAAATAAAGGCTTTGGATGCTCAATACAACCTTTCAAATTGTCAATGTCACATCTCATCCACTCAAGCCTTTGGAGGCCTCTGTACCCATATCCAATAATTGTTTCAAACCTAATACTGCCTAGTCGGTTTTGTAACCGAACATGACCCCAACTTTAGAAGGATTAAAAGGTAATTGACAAAAAGGTAACTAATAAAATCACTTTCAAGTGACTTGTAATACTAATTTAAGAATCACTATAATCTTGGCTTAGGTGAAAAAAGTAACATACCCAAATAAACAGTAATATAGCCCAATAAAAAACCTATAAATAGGAGAAAGTCTTGCAAATGTAAGACTAATGTCACCTTATTCTCTCTTTACTCATTTATTGATTTGAGCGTCAAAGCGTCTTTTACAGGTCTTCCTCCGACCAAATACCAAAGTCGAGAAAGACAATCAAGTATCAGAACAGAAGATATCAAGAGTCAACTAAAAATAGTGCTAACTGAAGACGAGCTGAGAAAAGAAAGTCGAGAAAGACAATCGAGTATCAGAACTGAAGATATCAAGAGTCAACTAAAAATAGTGCTAACTGAAGACGAGTTGAGAAAAAAAATGGATCCTACGTTACTCATTCATAAGTATTTTCAGAAACACTTTTTCTTTAATAAATTGATTTGAGTTTAGGTGGAGATATTTCCATTAATGGTGACTTATAAATATAATTCATATAATAGTTCTATAAAGATTTTTCTATTTTTGTTTTTATCATTATGTATTATTTTTTAAGAATATCTCGTTTAATATTGCATAGATAATACTTAGTGAAAGTTCTTTTCTTGTACTGAATCATGAATGTTAAATAAGATTTCTAACTACATACAAATTTTCTAAATCTTAAATCTTCTTCTAACAAATATAAAAGAAGAAAAAGACTTAAACCCTACACTATAACTATACATATATAGATGGATGGTCATTTAACAAAATCGATGTGAAAAATCCCTTTTGAAACCTTTTAAGTGTGCTTTCTTATTTTAATATAATTTGATTTGTTTGTATCTTCATGGTTGAGCTCCTTTTCCTTATTTTTCTCTAAGTTTTAAACTTTTTTTGGAGATGTGTCCATTAGGTCTGGTGTATATATTTTCCTAGCATCAATATGTAACCTGATATGTGAAGTAGGTTGAGGAAGAAGCATAGTTTTTATATCTCTTAATGAAAGTCAAATTCGATAAATGGTGTAAAGGAAGAAGACTCAGTCAAGTTGACTATATCAACTAGATATAATCGAAAAATGATAGTGTTAACATCTCTAAAACTCATAACTCAACAAAAAAATTATTTTAAAAAAATACTAAACAGTGCAATACACTAAACACATTCTTTACCTATAAATTAAGACAGCTGATAAAAAAAAACTATCAATTATGACCGAAATATGACCGAAATATAATGAGGTGACTAAGAAAAAAAAAACTTCTTTTAAGTTTAAAAAATATAACACCAAATGATAAATTGTTAAAGAATCTTTTCAAAGTAAACATACTTTCTTCATATTATATTCTTCTCACATGAGCTTACATCTTTTTTTGCCAAAATATTATGCCAAAATAAGCTTGTTGTGAATGTGAAAAACATTTAAAAGAATTTTTGACTTCTTAGATAGTTGTCAATTTATCAAGATGATTTGATCTCCCCATACTCAGTTGAGTATTAAATGTTTTTGTCTTTCCAACTTTTTAACTTATACATAGAAAACAAATATTGAAAGCCTATAATTTATCTAAGGATGACCCATAACTTTAATACATTACTTACTTAGTATGGTCATAAATCAATTTATACTTTAACCTCGTCAATATGTGAAAACATCTATAGGAATTAACATATACGTTTCATGGAGTGAATATATTAAACCTGAGTTATCTATAAACATAATACCCTCTCTTTTCTCTTTATTTATTTTTTCTACTCCCTTTTTCCAGAGTTATGATTTTTATCCATTTCATTTTTTGTTTATAGTCCATGTTTTGGTGGGGCTTAGGCCCCTTCCATTAACACAGAATCAAAATAAAAGGTCAACTTCTGAGTTTATTTGTTCATTAAATATTAAAATTATATTTATTAAAATCAATAAAACTATCTATTTAATAATTTATACTTATTTTCTAAAATCGTTCTAATAATTATTAATTTTTCTTCGGGTTCACAATTAGTATTCAGTACATAATCTTTATATCAATTAATTTATATTTCACTAATCAAATTGATATCCACATAAAAAATTGCTTAAGTTTTATTAGCAGAACTGAAACCTAATACAAGAACATTCATTTTCATTTGATATTAAAGTGCCAAACAATTTCTATTTGTTTCCTAGGCAAACCAAAATCTCCAAAGATATGCGAGCTACATTTAGCTAGGAAGTGTGGGCCTCTGACTCACTAATTATCACAAACTATTATTTTTTATCATATTTTTTACCTATTTTAGTACAATTTTATTTTTGATAATTGGTTTATATTTATAGCTTCTATTACAATTATTTTTGGTGTCAGTTTCAATATGGTTATTTTATTTTTCATTAAATTAAAATAATTTTATCACGTGATGAAATACAAAAGTTTTCATCTATACTTCACAGTACCTATATAGCTTCTCTTACCTTGAAAATAATTATTTAATTTTCGTTCTTTTTATTACAAATATATTTATATTTAGTGTAAATATTATTTAGATGAATTAGAGAAAGCAGAAGAGGAATGGATAAGATTGAATAAGAAAGTTGCAAGTGATTTGATGAGGGAGAGTTTCTGAAATGGGTTTCGCTTTTGCACACACAGCTTCAACCGTCGCTAATATTCCTAACCTTCAATCTCACTCTCTCTTTGCTGCATTCAGATCCAAAACCTCTCAGTCTCTCTGCACTGCTTATCGAACCAAACGCATTGGAAAACGGTTTTCAATTGTTCGCGCCGAATCTGAAAATGGAGCTCTGGTTACCTCCGAGAAGCCTCAAACAAATTACGGAAGGCAATATTTCCCCCTCGCTGCCGTTGTAGGCCAAGTAATTTGTGATCTCTGCTTCTTTCATTCAAAGTTTTGCTTCAATGTTCCGTTCTCGTTGGAAATAATAGTTAGATATTTGTTTTCTTAGCTTATTCAATGTGGCATTGCCTTCTAAATATAATATGTTGCTTATGAATATTAATTTGTTAGAAAAGAATACGCCGATTGAACTTGTGGTTAGTTTGTGAAAAGTGAAAAGGTATAATATAACGTTTTATGTTAGAAACAAAGTGTGGAAAGTATACTCTAGGAGGAATACAATAGGAACCTAACATTTTACGTAGATAAAATGTAACGTGAGTACGCTGGATGTTAAAAAAGGATTATAGGTAGTGTTTGCAGAGACAGTTCGTGGAATTTTGTTTTTTATTTCGAGAAATGAGCGAAGAGTAGAGAATTGGCGGATAGGTAGCTCTAAATTGTGCTGTTTTTATCCTTAAAGTGTTTTACAACGCAATTTAACTATTAATGACTGAATATGCAAATGCAAATCAAATTTGGTCTTCTATTGAAGGATGAGTCTTATAAGTTCCAGTTGTTCTTCAGGATGCTATTAAAACTGCTCTTTTACTTGGGGCAATTGACCCTGGGATTGGAGGGATTGCCATATCAGGAAAGCGAGGAACTGCCAAAACTGTAATGGCACGTGGATTGCATGAAGTACTGCCTCCTATTGAAGTAGTAGTAGGTTCCATAGCCAATGCAGATCCATCTTGCCCAGAAGAGTAAGGTCACTTGTTTCTTTCACTTGTAAGAAAAAGTTTACGCGTTTTGAGAAGTAAAAGAAATTGACTATTCTAACACGCAAAGACAAAACCGATATGAAAAGGTGACATTGTTTTTTATGTCATATAAGTAGATTTTGTTTGTACTGAGCTTAAAGGTGGAACACATCACCACTGTAATATTGTGGCGTGATTTTGTTTGTACTGTTCCAGTGGAACATGATTTGGTCATTCATAATTGATAATGTTGTAATGCAATTATTTTTCTTATTGTTAAATTTGTTCGTCATCTTTGAGATATGCCAATTCACCCTATTGATAGAACTAGCAATAGTGAATCCACAGGAAACATTGCTTTGCTCTCTTTTGTGGTGAAGATTTATTAAATCGATCTTAGGTAACCTGATTGACATAACATATTTCTGATCAGGATGAAGCAATTTCACTGATCCCTTTTTTTTGCTTTTATCCTTGAGTCTGACTTAAAAAATATCTTGGATTCTTCTCTTTCCTTTGTTCCATTATTTTTAATTTAAATCGGGAGGTTTAATATTTGTAGGTGGGAAGACGGTCTTTCAGAACGCCTGGAATACGATTCTGCTGGAGGTATTAAAACTCGTATTGTCAAGTCTCCCTTTGTTCAGGTACTGTTCAGCAAGTAAGATTTGCATATATTTCATTTTCTTCAGCCACCTAAGTTTCATTTTCTTATTACTGTCCCTGCAGAAATTATTTTTCTATTGAAAAAAATCACATGTTCATTTATACATCAGATTCCTCTTGGAGTAACTGAGGACAGACTGATTGGATCGGTTGATGTTGAGGAGTCTGTGAAAACAGGCACAACTGTTTTCCAGCCGGGCTTACTTGCAGAAGCTCATAGAGGTGTTTTATATGTTGATGAAATTAATCTTTTGGATGAGGGTATCAGTAATTTGCTCCTTAATGTATTGACTGAAGGAGTAAATACTGTTGAAAGAGAGGGGATCAGCTTCAAGCACCCTTGCAGGCCCCTTCTCATTGCCACCTATAACCCAGATGAGGGTGCTGTTCGTGAACATCTGCTAGATCGCATTGCGATTAATTTAAGGTACTGCTGTAATAAACTTTTTTAAGTTTCCGGGGTTCTCAAAGGATGTTGACTGTGGGGATAGAGAGAATTGGATAAAGCATCTAATGAATTAGGAAATTATTTCGCCTAGTTAAATACCAAATAAAGAACTTTTAGAGTTTGATTGAAAATGTCATGAAACCGTCATCTGTATCTGTTACCATCTGTACACACTGAAGCCATCCTCAAATGATGAAATTCTCTTACGTGTCTTCTGCCCCAGTTTCCTGCCCCCTCTTTCCTCCTTGATCTGTTGTTTTAGTTTCTCTCTATTTCTAGTATCTGAAATGGTAAAGAAGACCCGTTGAAAAGCTTTTTAAATTATCATGAATAAAAAAAAAGACTAAATGGGTAATAAAACCCTGACTCAATACATATTCAATGGAATGAATTGTCAATTTTGATCACCTCTCTTTTTTCTGGCATCTGACATGATAAAGAAGACCCATTGAAAAGCTTTTTAAATTATCATGAATAAAAAAAAAGACTAAATGGGTAATAAAACCCTGACTCAATGCATATTCAATGGAATGAATTATCAAAATCTTGATCACCTCTCTTATTTCTAACTATGCGCCCTTTTGCAGTGCAGATCTTCCAATGAGTTTTGAAAACCGTGTTGCAGCTGTTGGAATTGCTACAGAGTTTCAGGAGAACAGTAGCCAAGTATTTGAGATGGTTGAGGAGGAAACCGACAATGCAAAAACTCAGGTATGTTTACTAGGGAAGTAATAAAAACTTAATCAGAAAGGTGAAGAACAAATAGAAAAGACTAGAAATTTTTCTGAATATTAATCTCCTTGAATCTGAATTAGATTGATTGCAGATAGGCATCTCTCACAACCCCAGGAAATCCTGAGTCCTTTCTCCCCTCCCAACCTCTCCTACAAATCCAAACCTATCAATTATTTCCATCCTACTATTTGTTCCTTGTCATTGCTCCCTCTCTTAATTTAGTTGGTATCTCTGACTAACTAATTGTTTAATTCAGTTGTCAATGACTTGAACTGAGCCCGTTTTCTTCTAGCAGAAATTGACCCACCCAATTTCTCTTCCCCTGTAATCATTCTTATTCATCCTAAGATACATCTTTTTTAATTTTGATCTGCTAACTTGAAAATGAACAGTAAAGGAAGTATTTGTTATGACGTCTCACGTAGGCTATTAATGTCCCGATTATACTCCTTATAAGGCTTGGGCAGTTCTCCTTCCTTTTGAGCTAGAGATTGAGTTGGATCTGGTCTATTTCTAGTACAATATTAGAGCTTATCCAATTTTTATGTTATGCCATCCACATATATCCATGTGCATGAGGTTGTAATCTACTGACCTAGGAAGCAAAATTCTGTTGAGTTCTTTTTGTTATACAAGCTAAGCTACTGTATAAAAGGAACTTATCCTGTAAGATTGTAAACATGACAGATAGGTTCACATTCATTACATGATTTGCATAAAATGAATGGGGCTTACAACAGACAGCTACTGCCTATGGGCAAGAAGTCAAAATCAAGATTATCATTGGGATCATCAACGACGCACAAAATCATAAATGGTGGGATCCTAATAGATCCTGCTCCTACATAATTATGAGATATGTACTCATACAAGTAAATAATTAAAAAAAGTTCAGTCACAACGTCACACTTTAAAATACTTGATCAAACTTAAGTTCATCATAAACCATAACAAAGAAAGCCAACCAAGTCATAACTCATGAGTGACAAACAAAACAACTTAAATACCTAAATACTTAAGTCTAAGTAGCCTAAACAAATTACCAAATTATCAAATACCAAGTCTTTGACAAAGAAAAAAATTTGAAATTAGTGTCCAGTTTCAGTTCATTCTAAAGGGTAAAATCTAAAGATGAGGTTTCAATTTGAAAATTAGTAAACCACCTTTTCTTGTCATCATTAAACTCTTCTTGTATCTTTTCTTTAACCCGATCCATTCCATTCTAGATGAAACCAATGGCTAGTTTTTGCATAAGAATCTACCATTCTATGTACTTGCATTATAGGAAATGCACTCATCTAACATTCTTTATACAAAACCACATCTTCAATTGAACTTCCGTCCCTTGTATTTGCAAAATGAGAATTCTTCCATTCATCAGTAGTAAATATTCTAATGAAAGGTTTCCTATGCTCCAAAAGACACCCTAATGTTAAGTAAGAGGTAGCAAAGTGAGTAAATCTCGGCCTCATATGGGGAATGCATAAAAAATCTATGGTTATAAATTGAGTCTCACAAGAGGTATTGTACACCCAATAACTAAATTGTTGATTTCATAATTTATGTTGCTACAGTCTCCACTCCCTTTGCTATTATAATTTATTTTCTTTGTTTAATTTACTTTGCTTAATATTTTCCTAGGGCAGATCATATTGGCCAGAGAGTATCTAAAAGATGTCACTATTAACAGTGAACAATTAAAATACCTGGTCATTGAAGCTTTACGAGGTGGTTGCCAGGTAAATTCTCTGCAATTCTTTCTACACTTTGGGCAAAACCTTTTTGTATGGTACATTTGGTGTACGTGAGAGATATTCTGAAGTTACATCCATTCTGAAGCAATTGATTCTAATGTGCTATTATGTAAATCAGTTCCTGACTGCCTCATTCTTCTGTTAATTTATAAACATCCTTCCAAGGTTTTGCTATATTAAGATCAAATTATTAATTATTTTGTGAAGCTTCAAACCATCCAAGTGAATGGACAAACATTATGAGAGAATGATAATAGTTAATCTGGACTGTATAATACTATCATGTATGACTGGTTAGGACTAAAAGTTAATGATCACGTGGGTTCTTAAAAAAGTCACACGGCGTTGTCTTTTAATCTTTAATGATTTAACTGAATGATAATAGTTAATCTGGACTGTACAATACGATCATGTATGGCTGGTTAGGACTAAAAGTTAATGATCGCCTGAGCACTTAAAAAAGTCACACGGCTTTGTCTTTTAATCTTTAATGATTTAACTGAATAGTCGTGATGCGCTCTACTTACTCTCATAATAAAAGTTCTCTCTTGATATGCTTCCTATTGTAGCTTGCAACATATAATTTTGTTCATAATCTCATATACTAATTTTGAAGGTTTTACTGGCTGTATTTTGGTAAGTCATTCAGTTTAAGTTATGGGAACATAAGAAATTTTTTTGTATGCCTGGGACCAGTTAAGAATTTCAATTTTAAGAGAAACGTTCTATGTTCTTTTTTTGTTCCCCTTCATTATACTGATTGCTGAGTTGATGTTATTAAATAACACATCTTTATTATCCCATAATAAAGTCCGCCCTTCCCTTAAACTGTTTTATTGTTTTTGGCATTGATTCATGAGTATATTTGATGTCATGTATGCGTGATAACACATGTAGTTTGGAGATCAAGCCAGTTTGCAAATCTTTATTATGTTGATTGATATTTTGGATACTTGTTATGGACAACAGGGACATAGAGCTGAGCTATTTGCTGCCCGTGTTGCAAAGTGCTTAGCTGCTCTGGAGGGACGTGAAAAGGTTTATGTGGATGACCTAAAAAAAGCTGTAAGCTTCCATTGAAAATTGAATACAAGCTTTACAGTTCTTATAGCCTTCTCTAGGAGCATAACCACTTAAGTTGTTAATTTGAATTTGACTTATGGGGTTTTCTCCCCCACCTTTCCTTTTTGTGAAGATATCTATACCCCTTATCAATTAGGGTCAATATTTAGCCTCATGTTGCACTTAAAATGTAAAAATCAGCCACGTATTTATTAAGAAAAAATGTCCATGCACTGACAGTGTTAATGAGATTGTCATCCAATCACAAATTGTCATGAATAGAGTTTTGGACTTTAACATAACTACTTTCAAAGTCATAATTACCATGGTTTCTTATTGCTTGACATAACTTTTTCTTACATCGACAGAACACAAATTAAATTTCACTAATTTATTAATGTTTCAATTAAATATGATTTATGGCTAGATATTTCCTGCTAATTGTTGAGGACATTCATGCCCCTATGATAAGAAAAGTTTACAAAAGAATTTCCTTGATTTAGACTTCCAAAAGGAGCATAGTTTGACTCCGCTAAGATTACTGTTTATATTACACACCAAAAGTACATGCTGATGCTTTGGCACAGGAGTGTTAGCATTACTGAAGATTTGTTTATATTTTCTGATTCTGACTAAGGATTTGTTCATGTTTATTTTATTACCTTGGGCTTTCTGTCGTCAAGCTTAATTTTTTGCTTCTATGAATTGAAACCATGACTGAGAAGTTTTGGAAGAACTTAATGCTACTCTAAATTATCAACTACATGAATCACAACATCTTTGGCTGATATTTCTAATAGGTCTTTGAAACCAGGTAGCATCCTTCTTGGTAGTTGTGATAATTCCTCTTTTTTTTTTATCAAAAGCAAGGGAAAGTGGGATTTGAGTATTAAGTGTGTAATGGTACAAAAAGTGAAACTAGACAATGAAGTTGACTGAAAACAGATTGGTTTTTCCCCAGATTGTGCGATTTCAAAAAATGATCTAACAATATGGTCTGCAATTCCCCATGAAAAGGACTAAGGAAAGTAAATCAATATTCTCTGACATAATTTCTGTAGTTTTTTTCATTATTTTGGAAGGATGATGCTGAAGGTTAGTGTTTTGTCTTAGCTTTAGAACTTAGCTTTAATGCTGTGTGTGTGAGAGAGAAGTTTTATGAAAACTGATCATTATATCCTAACTAGATCATCTTCATGCTTTCTTTATATATGTATTTATACTAGTAACGAATTGTGCTTAGGTACATCTTGTAAAATAATCCGTAAGAACTGTTATTTTACTTTTTGAAAATAAGAAGGAATCTATCCAATAAATTGTTTATCATACATTGTCTGATACAGGTAGAATTGGTCATTCTACCCCGGTCAATAGTTACTGAGAGCCCACCAGATCAACAAAATCAGCAGCCTCCTCCTCCGCCTCCTCCGCAAAATCAAGAATCAAGCGAAGAACAGAATGAAGAGGAAGACCAAGAGGTTGAGTTAAACCATTGTTCATATTAAATAATGTTTTTAAGACAATCTCTTTTTGAAAGTAATACATTTTGGTCCATTTACTGGAGAATATTATCCTAGTCAATTGTGACCTTGTGATTTCCTTTCCTTCCTTTAAAATGAATGTTTGTGTATGGACTTATTTGCATAAGATTTCATGAACGAAATTATGGATCCCATATTGATTAAAGATGTGGCCAAGGTAGAGCCTATATAAAGGCTTGGGCAATCTCCCTTTCATGAGTGAACTTTTGAGGTTAAATTAAGCTCAACCTGAATCAAGATGGTGTCATAACCTATCATAGATTTGATATTGGGTTACCCTCAACCGTCAGAAAATGTACTTAGTACGGCTTTCCTTTATCAATCTTAGTCCCACAACTTTATTAGTGCAATGTAAAAACAATTAAGTCTCACTCAGTCTCTGATCCTAATGTCCATTCTTAGTGTGAGCGGAGTGCGTTGAGATCTTACATCAACTATATACCAAGCTGGGTAAAGCTTATTAGTGAATCGGCAATTCTCACCTTATGAGCTAGCTAATGGGTTCAGTTTGGCTCAACCTAAATCCAAAAGTAATGTTCTTGATGCTATTAAGTTCTAACATCCACCTTCGTGTACGTGTAAAATTCAGGATGACAAGGATGAAGAGAATGAACAGCAGCAAGAACAATTACCTGATGAGTTTATCTTTGATGCTGAAGGGGGCTTGGTAGATGAAAAACTACTTTTCTTTGCCCAACAAGCACAGAGGCGCAAAGGGAGGGCTGGCAGGGCAAAAAATGTTATATTTTCAGAGGATAGAGGTCGATACATCAAGCCAATGCTTCCAAAGGTTCGTACTTCCAACACCATTTGTTTGTCCTAGAATTGAAATAGATAGCTTGAAATATGATGTTGAAAGTTTTTCTATGGAATTTTGATAAACGCTGTTCAATTATATACATGAATGTTTTGATCTGTGTATGCACTTGCATTTTTATCATTGCATTCAAATTTAACTATTGTGATGCTCATTAACTAGTAATCAATATTGTATATGCTTTTCCCCCTAACAAATGTTGTTACTGTTTTCAGGGCCCTGTAAAGAGGTTAGCTGTTGATGCAACCCTTAGAGCTGCTGCACCTTATCAAAAATTGCGAAGGGAAAAAGACTCTGGAAACGGTAGAAAAGTATTTGTGGAGAAAACTGACATGAGAGCAAAGAGAATGGCACGGAAAGCAGGAGCGTTGGTACATGTCTTCTCATTCAGGAGTTCTATTCACAATAATTAATTTGAAATCTAGATATAAAGAAGGATAAAAATGTTTTTTGTTTCTTAAAAATGTTGGTTTTAGTCCTATAAAAATTTAATACATTTCTAGTCCCTACATTTACTAAAATAGTGTGGTTTTAGTCCTTCATCAGGGACTAAAATCATGCTAATTAAAGTTCTTACTGTCAATATGATTATTAGTAATTAAAGCATTCTGATTTTTTCTTATAGGATTTAAATGTCAATATTTTTGCATCTTTATTCAGCCGGAGGAATTGATTTCATATCAAAAGCTTTTGTCTGAGTAGGCTAGTATGGAATATAATTTAAATCACAAAGGTAGCCTGCTGTGATGTTTGTTATAAAAGCAGTTATTAAAGAAATACTAAACTTGTTTGTGGTAAGCTTTTATGCCTATTCTTTTAAAGAATCTTAATAATTGCCGCAGGTGATATTTGTGGTTGATGCAAGTGGAAGCATGGCATTGAACAGGATGCAGAATGCCAAGGGTGCAGCACTGAAGCTTTTGGCTGAGAGTTATACAAGCAGGGATCAGGTGCTTAGGTCATGAAAATTTTTAACATCTATGAATTTATTTTTAATTGAAAAGGAATCAATATTATTTTTTTAAAGTACATATACCAACTGACCCTGTAGTTTTAACCAATGAATTCTTATACTGAAGACAGAACTAGTAGTTTGAAAGAAAAGGCATACTCACCTAATGAAAGAACTAGTGTATGCGGTGGTACTTGTTCAGTGTTAACCTGTGCATGGCTGTAGTTACATATATCATTGTGAGAATAGAACAATAAATTTGATTTTCTGAGGTCATTTATCTCATGCAGCTAAATCTTAACATACAAAAGTTTCAGTTGATGATATGATGGAATAAACAGAAAGCACGACTCATTTTTTTGATGCCTTCTAAATAATCTTTTTTCAAATAATTATTGCTCTTGTTAAATAGGTGTCTATAATTCCATTCCGTGGAGATGCAGCTGAAGTTCTCCTGCCACCTTCTAGATCAATTGCAATGGCAAGGAAACGTCTTGAGAGGCTTCCATGTGGTGGAGGGTCCCCGCTTGCTCATGGTCTAACAACGGTATGCAGATTTTTTTCATGTCAATTTTATTATATTCAAAGTTTTGAACGAACAGAGGTTTTACCACTGTCAAAATTATATAACCATGAACTTCGAAAACTGTTCGCAATGTTTTAAATGATTTCCAACTGTTGACATTTTTAAGCAAAAGGGGGTTTCCATTTATATGAAAATGACAATGCCCATAGACTCGAAACAGAAGAGAAATATATAATGTCAGTTTTGATCATTGGTGGTTTAGTATTTTCCGATTGAGAATTCTTTATATAATTTCATAAAAAATTCCTGCTGATGCTAGTTTCATCTTTCTTGTGTCATAAGGACTTAAGCTTTCTTTGAAGTTTATTAATTCTTATTTATGAAAACATTTAGGCTGTTAGGGTTGGATTAAATGCGGAGAAAAGTGGTGACGTTGGACGTGTAATGATTGTTGCAATCACTGATGGCAGAGCCAATATATCGTTGAAAAGGTCTACTGACCCTGAAGCTGCAGCTGATGCCTCAAAACCTTCAGCCAAAGAATTGAAGGTGTGGTTAAGCTTTGTAATTGGACTCCTCGTTACTTTCAAATGACACGAACCTTAACTGTCATATTCTGTTTTGTCATTTTTGTTTGTTGTGGGCCTGGGCGGATGCACATTATGCTCTGTATTGTCCCCTCAAGATTTTTTTACATGAAAAAGAAATACGTCCCCATTAAAATTTATATTTTGCCCTCATATTACAATGGTAAAGCTCAAACATAACAATATGATATTCAAACTAAAATATTTTATATTTTTTTTTCATGAAATATGCACTTTGTAAAACCTTGTGATATTTTATAAATTATTGTTTGGTCCCACTGAAAATTTTCTGGATTCGGCAATGGTGGGGTTGGTGAGGAGTTGGATCCTTGAGGGTTTAAGCATTTGTGCTCAAGGAAAGGGTTAGCAGGGGAGAGGTAAGGATCAGGCATGTGGGTACCATTATGACCAATTCCAATGGCACATGGAAGCCATTTTCTGACAGCTAAAATTTAGAACATGTTATCCATTGCAGTGAAGAAGCCCACTATATTAAGTTCAAGCAATGCTCTTTCTAATAAAATTATAGTTAGTTTACATCGTTCTCTGAACTTTCATCATATATTTTCACCATTTTTGCAATGAACATGGGGAGGCTTAGCGATGTAACATGTGAGATTTCCTTATGTCCTTTATTTTAAGGCAAAACATTATTTGTTATTTCAGTTAGCATTTACTCCCGTTATCTTCTGAAACCTGTATGTATGAATAAGCAGGACTTATATATATATCACATGTTCAGTTCCTCCGATTTTTCCAAGTCTGAACTAACTGTTAACTTTATTTTAATAAAGGATGAAATTCTTGAAGTGGCTGGGAAGATATACAAGGCAGGAATGTCTCTGCTTGTCATCGACACCGAGAATAAGTTTGTCTCAACGGGTTTCGCCAAGGAGATTGCTAGAGTTGCCCAAGGTTTGTGTACTACAATTTTACTGAATCCATGTATAATCTGCAACAGGAAGAAAACATAATATTCATAAAATAACTTCATACTGCAGGGAAGTATTATTATCTGCCAAATGCTTCAGACGCTGTTATCTCATCGGCAACAAAGGAAGCTTTAACAGCTTTGAAAAGTTCGTGAAACCTTGTAAGAATTAAGCACCCAAACTCGCTTCCTTCCCCCTTTTGTCATAAATGTTAATGTAAATCATGCTAGTTCCATTGTTTTGTTTCATGATCAGCCCTACCCAAGTTATTTCCAAATTAGAAGTGTTACGAGTGTAAATTTCTCGTGGTCATACACATCTCACGTCTGAAACGTCTGAAAGTTCTAAATTCAATCTAATAGTTTCTTTTTAATTTTTGAATAAGATTTCTCTAGGCTATTTCATTTACACAGTGGTTATTGATATCATTAGGATTTAGAGTCAAATAATCTAGCTGTATTAACTAGGCATAGTACTGGTTCATTTAAAAAGTATAAAAATTCATTGAAAATCTTAAATTACAAATTCTCTTTTATGGGGGAAATGAGTCAAGTTTTTTTTATATATACTTGTAACTGCTTTATATCATAGCTGTCAATTTTTACTTTTCACAGGTCATTCTTATTCAGAATTTCTGATTAAATTTTGAAAAAACTCCATATAGGGGTAAGTAATTTTCTTATATAAGTATTTTCTTTTTTTCAATTGTAAACAATATGTTTACCGTGCATGAAGAGAACTCTAAATAGATGAATTCTAAAATATTTATTAGCCACGTAATAGCTGATCTACCTAATATCTATCAACAGATTATTTTAGACTCAGATATTCATAGAATTTTTTTTTTATTTTAAATAATAAAAAATCAAATTCAAATGAATTACACCACAATATAAGTTTAAACAAAATTAATCTCCATAAAATAAATTATAATTCCAAAATTCTAAATAAAAACCCAAAATCTATAAAATTACATTCTAAATAAGTTATCTCTTGATTTTAAAAATATATTAAAACAAGCATTATAACCGAGTAACGAATGGTTCCGCATTAACTCATCAATACGGAGTTTCCGTTACCTATGAATATTTATTAAAAGTATTTGTTTTATATCAATTTCAAATTTTATCCGCACAAATCTACATCTATATTACTCCACTGCTCCACTGCTGCATAAAAGATTCATACACTCGGCAAAATGACAAGAGTAAACAAGAAAGCGGAAGCTAAAAGGGGCAAGTCTAATAAATATGATAAGCTATTATAAAGCTAAAAGGGCAAGTCTAAAAGGTGCTAGAAGACTGGGTCTTTATGATGTTAACTGCCTCAGATTGTACTTGGAAAGTTCCTTGTACTTCTCAATGACTCCGATCAAGCACACAGTCTGCCAAGTGAAAGAAGACGATGTCTTAGTTCTATGCCAAACTGACAAAAACATAAAAAGTACTTACTATGAGCCAGACCTACAGCACTGCAGGGTACGAGTCGATTCCAAAAATGGCATATCAAAACATAATTCAGTATTCAAAGAAGAAATGCATTTGTAACATTTTGAGGTGTATTATGTCCAAACTATGCAAGTGCTTTTACGTGACACGAAACAAGGCAAAATCAGAAAAACTGCGGCAAGGGAAGCCAGAAATTGGGGGTTTACAGCACTAGTGAAAGTACAGGTAGAAATTTTTATCAAATTAGTTTTATTTTCCAAATACCGAAATTTTAAACAGCTTTTCAATGAAGTAGCAGCCAAATTGAAAAAAAAAATGTAGGACAATAATGTGCCGCATCATGACAAGCACTTCACAAGATTGCTGAAGCTAAGGGAGAAAAAAAATGACATGACGAACACACAAGATAAGCAGGCATGACGACATGCAATTTCACTTAAACTCCAGACAGAAAATAGCTTTCTTACCTTAGCAATTTCAACTACTATAGTTTTATCAGGATTTTTTAGATCAACTTTATGGGGTCCAGGAACTGACTTCGCCACAGCATCAATGATTTCCATCCTGTCCACACCCGTATTCGCCCGGGCCTCGTACAGTACAGCAAACTACATACAAAAAGGCATGTCAAGTACTGACAGTACAGCAGACAAAAGAACCCAAACATGGAGAGAATTGAGCAAAAACTTAGTTAACATTTGCGTCTTGTAGACACATCCATATATAAGATAGTACATAAATGAGTAAGTCTACACTAATGAAATTAGTTTTCCAGAGTGCTTGAAAGCATCCCACTGTTAAAATACTATACAGACATAAGAATTGGAATTAAGTTTAAAACAACAATTTCAAATCCAATTCTGACAAGTCATTCGGAATCATAAAATTGGACTGGATCCTATTCTAAACACAGTCACCACTGTGATTTTTAATAATAATATCTCTCCCATTGCTTCTGTAAAAAAAGTATCATTGTTGCCGTAATTGAACTTTTAATAGATACAAATAACATGGTTTTATTATAGAAATAGCAGCATAATTAATGTAGCTTTTGCAAAATGCCAACACTAAAAGAGACAATATAAGGCAGTGCTGATGGATGCAACAATGAGAACAGGTGATATCACGGTGTTAGATGAAAACAGTGGTAACAACATTGAACTTAAACAGCCATGTCCAGAGTTTATCTTTTTAAAATTTGTTTCGTGGGTCTGGGTTCAGAATTATGAAGGATTTTATTTTGTTGTTTTCAAATCAAAAGGACTCAGATTCCAATTCTAAAAACCACAACAAACATGAAAAAATACAATGTGATAGCCCAACATCTAACTTCAAATTAAGATCCCTAGGCACCCAAATGTAACCCCATTCATTTCATTCCCCAGATATCAAAACGAAACAACCTTTGCCCCTGCCCCCTTCAACAAAAAAAAAAAGTTGTCTTTATGGTGTTTAAGAAAATTTAAGTTCTTAAAAGCCAGATAATCAGTCATTTTATGGTGCGATTCATGAAGGCATGGGTTTATATATAGAGTTTCAATAATTTTGAAGGCAGTAAAGCTAGCTTTGAAAGCTTGCAAATAAACATAACTGAGTGTAGAAGTAGGAGCATTAGATAAAAGAGGAATTGTAAAATGTACTATAACATACCTAGTACGGACTCAACTATATTAATTTCAAAATATTAACAATGACAACACTTGGTGTAGTTTGGAATGCGTGTTCAAAATAAAATGTAATACAAGCTTAAACACTAAGGCACAGTATTACCTTTTGTGGATTTTGAGTTTCCACAGGGAAGTACTGTTCCACAAGAGGCTTCATTGCTTTTGAAATTTCCTCCTTTGAAGCGTAACATGAGACTTCAATTGGCAAAATTCTCAAAATAAACCTAAAAGCAGTCAACACTGCATTGGTATTTTTCTGTGCTTATGTTATATATATACACTCAAATACATAAAGAGAGACTACAAATATACCTAGACATATGTTTCTTTGTTGATGCTGCTGATGTCACTATCCGATGAACTATATCCTTGGGGCTTCGGTCTCCATCTTTCTTCCTCATTTGAACAAATACCACACCATTACAACCAGAATCAAGCTTGACAAAACGTCTCTGTTGGAAAAAAAAAAATCACCTTAGCAAAACACACAAATTAAAAATTGAAAGTTGTAACAAATCCTAAGGTCAGATGTCTGCCACAGTACCCTCAAATCATACTCCAACAGAACATGAACTGAAGAATTGAGTTAGTGTCTTTCTGCAGTTTTAATTTACTCTTCCCTTCAACCAAAAAATAAACTCTACCGAGAATGATAGATATAAAAGCTGATCCTGATACTACTCAACAAAAAAAAGTCATAAGCAGTAATTTACTCTTGAAGTCAGTCTTATCAAATCACCTTATTCTTGTCTCCCAATTCTTTGAATTCTTCTTCAATTAACTTATCAATAGACTTCTCTTCCACGATTGGTTTGCTGCACTGTTTCACAGCTGGTAGTTCATCAGCTGTCACCTCTGTAGTGTTATGATTATCAATGTCTCCTTTACCCTCACTGTGTTTATCTAATGCCTGAGTGGGTGGTTCATCAACTTTACAAGGATCTGATTCTCCGCCAGTTCCACCATCAAGACCAGCATTGTCATCGTTAGAAGTATCCAATTTGGGCTTTTTGTCCGCCTTTTCCTCATCCCCCTCCTGCACCTCCTCCTCCTCAGCATCATCATCATCATCCTCACTACTGGAAGAGTCAGAATCTGCAAACGTGATTTTTTTATTTAAAGGTTTGTTGGGTAATTCCTTTACACTCGAATGTTCCCCACCATCTAACTCGTCATAAAACTGCATGACAAACAAACGAAAGCACGATACAGTTTCACAAAGAAAACACTTAAAAACAAAATATAATTCAAACCTAAAATATCCCCGTCAGTAAGGTCACGTGTTTGAATGTTGTGCTCGGAATAAACATACATTCAGAGAGATTAAGCAGCCAGGGCCAAACCGATAAGAACAACCCTACATTGTCTAGGTTCTTCAAACGATAAACCCTAAACTAACAACAGAAATAAAACCCTTGCACTAACGGAAATTTGCATTCGAACAAATACCAAAACTAAAAGTTAGTCAGTATTTGAATCTCCTTAAGATTGACGGTGAAAACTCAAGTTCATAAAATTCAGCCCTAAATATCGTGTTTAAATTCTGAAGGTATTTGAACATTTTGAATTGCAAAATTAGAACGCTGAAGACGAGGAGAAAGGAAAAGGAAAGACGAAAATATAAAGATAAATATCATACGGAATCGAGAATGTTGAGAGCTTCCCGAGAGGCTTGGTGTTCCCTTCCGCCGTCACAAGTGATGAAAAACCCTTGCACGCCAGGCCGCAGAGGATACGAACCCTTCTTCACTGCCTTCTGCAAAAAAAAAAAAAAAAAAAAAAAAAAAAAAAAAAAAAAAAAAAAAAAACCTCATGAAAACAAACTCAGCCAAAAAATAAGAGAAACTTCGAAATGCAAAAACTACATAAGAGAAGAGACGAGGAGACTGACGTTATGAGGAAGATAACGTCTTCTTTTTTTGCCGTTGGCAGCGGCGGCGGCGGCGGCTGCATCGCCTTTACCGTGGGGCGCCATTGCACACCAAAATACAGTTCGCAAGCTAGGTAGCGGTTTTGCGTCGCTTTAATTTACGATACACGATCAGGGTTTTTTTTGGGTTCAAGAGGATGATAAATAGAATATAAATATATTTGATATATTTATTTATATTAAAATTTTGAAAATAATATTTGTTTTTATCTGATAAATGTATAAAATATTTTAAAAGATAAATTGGATAAAAATAAAATATGCTACAATGTAACAAACTATATTCACTAAAACATCTACATAAATAAATTAAAAGTGTTCAAGTATTCTTTGGAAATAAAATAACTAGAAAATTTAGGAATAACTACACATTAAAAGTGTTCAAGTATTTTTTTGAAATAAAATAACAAAAAAAAATTAAGAATAACTACACGTGGGAGTGGAGCAAAGAAAAATCTATTAGATTACAGTAGTATTTATTTTCCAAATGTTTTTGTGTATATCTAATTTTGTGTTAATGTGATTGTACTAGTTCAATGAATTCTTTCATCCAAAAATAATTTAGTTGAATGAATTCTTTTATCCAAAAATAATTTAGTTGAATGAAAAATAATCCAAAAATACAAGTCGTTGCTTGGATTAAGTAAATAGAAAAGATAGTTGAGAATAAATTGACTTAAGAAAGGATTTTGGAGACAAAGGAAAGAGTTGTTGACTAAATTATTTAGTTAAATAAACTTGAAACAAGTACACGTAGGAATAAACATTTAACAATGTAAAAGTATCACAATAACGTAGGGGATAGTAAGAGGTAACTGAAAAAACATTCATATTTAATAATTTTTTAATGAGAAAACAAGACGAGCAATTTCAATCTCAAAATGATATCACTCCTTCCAAAGGTTCAACTGAAGAGAGATCAATGCCACAAACACACTGCGTTAGAAAAAATAATAATCATATAAATGAAGATAACTTGGTCAAAGAATAGACGAAACCTTTCTTTATACAAAGATATTTAAATATGGAGAACAAATTCTGATTTACATGGCTATACGTGTGTGTGTGCCTATGTATAAATATTTATATATACATATATACATATATATATAGATATAAATATATACATATATATACATATATATAAATATGAAACAATTTATATATATTTATAGCGGTGTACCCTTTATCCACAGTTTAGGATGAATAGGAGGCAGCAAGCAGTGCGGCCCCAATGCCGGATCCGTCTTCGGTGACCTTTAGAACAACGTGCTTGGCAATATCTTCCCCCAATATTTCATTTAGAGCTTCACGCAAGTACTCCCTAAACAATGCATATTTAGAATACAACCCCCCTTCAATTGCCACCACTGTTCTTTTCATTTTCGTATCACTTCTACTCCGTCCACCTGTGATCCCACCACTCCCGTCCCTTCCAATCTTTTTCAAGATACCAACAATACCAGCAGCTGCCAATCGAGCAGCTCTACGAGTCACCACATCACACACCTTCACCACTATTTTTCTTGCCTTCAAAGGAATTTCAGGAATCTGAGACAGACACCCAAATGCAACAAAAATTAGTATTACACTACAACAGGCAAGGGCAAAACATAAGGTGCGTCGCTTGTTTACCTCAAATATATCAGTGAGGATTCTTGCTACTTCTCTCAAGTCAGGCGAGTTATCCTCATGCATGGCAGCCATCAAAGGAGTCCTGAATTCCATGAGGTCATAGTTTTAGTTCGATATTTGGAGGAGAATGGATAAGACATGCCAATATGCACACCATTCCAGAAATGGAGCAAAAACCAGCATATGCTGACTGTCAATATAACTTCTAATACTACGGAGTAGTTTTCATCGGTCGATCAAGTCCGGATCAAATAAATCATTCCAAGGTCACTTAATAAATATATAGCAAATTCACTTTCCAGAATAAGTAATCAAAATCATGGAGTTACACAATCTAACCAAGATGAGGAAAAAGTAATGGACAATCATCTTTAAGACATTAAAAGGTCAATAGCAATCAAAATGGAATTGAACCGCCACTATAAAAACCAGACTTCAAAATAAATTAACGAATAATACATTAGACAAACAGAAAGAACTCGGTACTCACCTCAGTATGAAAGGCATTGAAAGCTTTGGAGAAATAGGTCCAAACATATCGGACTCTAATGACATCCTGAGAATGACTCTCCTCACTAAGTCACCGAGATACATTCCAGATATCATTTTCTCAAAACCCTGTATCCAAATCTCCAATATTTTAGTCATGACAAATCAAACAACAGAAGTCATCTGATGCAGAACCTCACCTGATCATTTGGATTAGGGCTCTCAGCATCCAAATCAATGTCATACGATGTTCTTGGCAAGTGAGATGACCAAAAGTTCCCCCATTCCATATTGACAACCTAAAAACCAGAAGAGTTAAACTTGCAGAAATTTCATAAGCAACAAAAAACAGAATTGAAGACATGAACAAGCAATACCATGCGTCCAGATGTCATAAGAAGACCTTGACACTTGATAATAGCATCAACACGTTCCAAATAGCAGGCATTTGTACCAGTACCAATTATAATTGCAGCAACAGTATCTGGGTCGTGATAATGACCGACTGCTAATGTTCCAACAGTGTCATTAACCTGTTGAAAACGAACATGAAATAATGTTTCACATAATAATAATAGTAGTAATCATAAATAAAACATAACTTATTTATGTTGCACAACATCACGGCTGTACACTTCTCCTCCACATAATTACAGTCTATAAAAAATAATAATTTCACAACTATAAAAAAATGCAACACAATATGTCAACGAAAAGAAAATGCCAGTCAAACTATCACCATTTGTCCTTCAGTCAAAAAAATGTAGAATTAACAGAAAAAAATGACTTTGGAAAAGTAGCAATTCATTAAACATACATCATATCCAGTTGTGTAACTATTAGACATTGTTCTGGGCAGTACACTTTGGAGTTGAAGGATAGGAAATATAACTGGGGGTTAAAAGAAAGTACTTCCTTACCAAGGCAGCTACCCGAACATCTAGGCCCTTCCGTATCAAGGCTTCTTGCAAACATGCTGCAACATCTCTTCCTACCTGACAACCACAGTTTTTTTTGTTAATATAACATGGTTATGATATTTACACACTGCTATTGTTAGGTTTACTTCTATTTTGTAACTGTTAAAGAGGGAAGCACAAACAGCCATTTAAAAAAAACAAAATTAATTTGGCCTATACAGTTAAAAGGCTGCACTGAGATCTATATGAAAGATAACCGAACAAGAATTAAATTCAACTACACAACTAACTAAATGCACTGGGCTTATAAATAATTTATTATATAAAGTGTAATACTAAATAAATTATTACCCAATTCAAAATCATGAATTTCTCTCTTACAAAAAGTACCATTGAAGTTAGTGATCTGTTTTATGAGGAATAATGATACAATAATTAACCATCTAGTACGATATTCCCTACGAGTATAAGCTTTCCCAATTCCCAATAAAACTTCTTTAAAGACCTGACTAACCATATCTACAATGGAAAACCCTTTCGTCCATTTGATTAAAATGCCAGAGGAAACAGACATTTGCTTCACAGGAAAGGAGAATGTAAATCCAAGTTCTCTTCTATCTTGTGAAATATTGGAAACATCTCCTTTAGCGATGAAATCCTTCAACGAAGATGCAATAAAATCAAAGAGATCCTGCAGGCAGCAAAATCAATCAACCTCTGCTATGTTAAAAGATCACGCAATCACCACATAAGTTCAAAATTCTAGAGTTTTGATCAAGTCACCTCGCTTGAGCTGGTCATTACATTGTCGGGAATGGGTTGTCGCTCTACTTCATGTTCCAAATCTGAAGTTGGTTGACCACTTAATTGAACCCGCAACACCCTAAAATTTGTACCCCCGAGATGAAGTGCATAATACGTTCCTCTCTCGGTCCTGATAATAGAAATAGAAAATATATAAATATATCACATCCATAATGAACAAAACATATCAAAGTGGAGACAAAATTACAGAATCAAATTTATTTAACAAAAACCACTCTGCATTCTGAACAAAATTATGTGCATGCATGATAACTCGTATGCCTCGCCATCATGTGCGGTCTGAGCATTGTAACTCAGGTAACGCTTAAAACAGATATAGATCCGATCACAGTCCAAAACATTTCGATTCTGTAACTCAATCTTGCATGTTTTCGATTTACATTGAGTATTGACACTAATCATGTGTCACACCATGGAATTTTCAAAACCGTACAGTACACACGAGCAATGCATTGGATGTTAACCAGTTCAAAGAGGAATTTAACTAAAATACAATGACAGTACTGATAACCAGTCATGAGCCACCGATTGTCATATCATTGATTTTTACATAAATATTCTAAAAACATTCGAAATGTGGTCTAAAAAACTTTTAAGTTACAGCATATCAAATCAAACACATAAAAAAGAACGCCATTGGCATACTTAAAAGCAATATATAATGCAAGAGATATGGGTAGGAAATATGCACAAATCATAAGAGTGAAAGCAGAAATAAACAGTAGCTTGATGTAATTAGAATAAAACTACACACGCGGAATGACATAAAAGACAATAACAAGAAAATGCTGAAAAAATGGAAAGCGAAGAATCAAAGAAGGGGAAAGGCCCATTGAGTTCCAAAGAGAATCGAATGGGGAGAACTTGACTCAATGGCACAGTTAGGGACAGAGAAGGGGCAATGCAATTGTAACCAAATGAAGAAAAAGAAGAAAAAGAGTATTACCCATTAGGGAGATTATCGACGAAAGTGAGAAGCATTTTGAGCTTGGAGCCACCTTCAGATGCCAACCCAGCGTGCATCTCCACGGCCATGGCATCCACCACTTGCCTCAACCTACCAACCCTAGTGTCGCACCCTTCCTCCAGTTCCCTCACCACATTCGCCACTTTCTTCCACTTCCTCCGGCTTTTCACTCTCCGCCCCACCACCACCGCCGCAACCGCGCACGTCGCCACAGCCACCGTCACCGCCACCCCCACGACCACTCTCCCCATCTCCCCCGATCAACCAAACTACATCCTACCCCACTCTCCCCCGATTGCTCACCACCACCCCCAAACGCCGCCGTTTCAACATGCACGAAACGAAACTCCTACGAACCGCCGTCCTCAGACACGATTGCTCCCCGGCGAAGCCCTCCCAGTCGCCGGCGATTGAGACGCGGTTGTTCTCCGGCGAAACGCGCCGGAAAAAGAAAGTGAGAGAGTGAGAGAGCGACGGCGGCTGGGTACGCAGTGGTTTGGAATTAGGATGTGCTGGAATGGAAGGAGGACCGATATGGAAACTTTTATAAGCTCTACGAAATGACAGATTTGCCCTCCAACTTCTTTCGATATTTCGGATTTGTCACGGTATCTCTTCGCGATCTTTTTACCGTTTATGACAGATTTTGAGGTTAATGACAACTTTGACTTCTGCTATTCTTTTTCTCTCTTTCTCTTTCTCCGTTTTTTCCACCCTATCCAAATAAATACTCTTTATTTTTCATTTTATTCTTCTTTCCTTATTTATTACACTCTTAATTAACTCAACTAATACTATTTCCTTAATATTCTTAATAATTATTCCAATCCACAGAGTACCAAAAATATAATAAATTAAACAATTTAAGCAAACGGCCAAAAATACTTTGTTCGCTCAAACAGTTTTTATAACAAATCTATGGATTTTTTTAATTTATATTTTAATGCAATTTAAATATATATAGAGAGAATTTATATTTGTTATTTTTTGAAAATTACCTGCAAGCTAATTTCTATAATTGATGGGTACTATATGAGTTTTACACGTCTTTTGCATCTATTTTGTTAAATACTCGACAATTTCTAGGCAACGTAATTGTCAGAATTCTAATTTTCAGTAATATTCTTCTTAAAAATGATCAGATTCTCGTCGAAATCAGATTTTTTTAAATTTGAATCAAAATGAATACTTAAATGATACAGAATAGTTTTATACAATTTAGTTAAAGATATTATCTCGTGTTTATTTCTACCGATTTATTTATGATATGATTGAATTTAATCATATTCTTCGTATTTAAATATATAATTCTATTTAAATTTAAATGGTATTTAATTTTGCAGTTGTTATGTTTGTTTATCCTTTTTTTTTAATTCAGGGGTTTTGTTTTCATGCTTTCAAAACATATATTCTCAATAAATTAATATAAATAACTTTTCCTTGTTGTGTTCTGAAAAATAGTTGTTCACAATTATTTTATAGTATGGTTTTTAAAATTAGAAATCAAAACATTATTAACTTATTTATCAACGTATATTTTTAGCTTTCCTTTGTATTCATGGATGGAAATAAAGAGGGAAAAGAAGGGAAATGAATTCTTTCCTTCTATTATTTACTCTCTCCCTCTAAAACATTGAGGAAGGCGAGGGGAGAGATTTGGAGTGATTTAATTAATATTATAAATTAAATTAATTATAAAGTAATGTTTTTTCAAAATGAATAAATTTACCTTTATTATTATCAATTAGTTTTGATTAGTTTTAATTTTAATTTATTTAAACAATTAAATAATATTATTATTTATTATTAATATTATTAGTAATAGTATTTAATGATCATTATTATCACTAGTGGAAATGTATGTGTGCTCTCATACCTGTGTATTTAAAATTTTGAAAAATATGTTTGTTATTTTAAGCGGGAAAGTTACAGAATTTTATCTGCTAGAGAAGTTAAACAATTATATTTGAAGACAATAGCGAAACTTGAAAAAAGGTATCTCTTTTATTAAAAAAAAATTGTCAAATAAAATTATGATACTAAGAATGTTTTATATAATGTTATATATTATTTCTTTTACTATAATTATTTTTATATTATATAACATGATCCTAAGGAATGTAATTATAATTAAGAGTTATGTTATATAGGATAATTGCTTACAATCATGTAATATAATTAAAGATATACACATAATAGCAAGTATTACAACGAGAAAGCTGAAGCAAATGAATACAAATACGAGTGTGAAATAAAATATAAATATTTTAGTGACTTTCCTCTCATATAATCTCATAATTGTGAGTAACTAATATAGACACTCCAAAAAAATTATCTTTCCAAATAATTATTTCATTTGAACCGAAACAAACACATATTATCTGCGTTTTTTCTTACACCTAGATACAGAATACAGAAAAAATATTAACAATATAAGTTCCTCTTCATTGAAAAATCATAATATAAAGTTTCCACTTACATTTTTAAGTTCCGTTGTATTAAATTAATTTTTTAAGTTTTCATTATTATTTTTATTCAAATAAAAAATTCTTAAAGAACTCACACTTATCAATATTTTGTTTAGTTATTGATAATTTTAGGATGATTTTTTCAATGGAAACGTATGCGCTCTCGTACATGTGTAATGGTATCTTTAATTTAAATAATACGAATTAAAAATATAATTCAAAAAAATAATTTAAAAAATAAAGCATTATATGTTTGTGTTATTGTAAGTGAGGGAGTTATGTTTGGTAAAGAAGTTAAATGGTTATATTTGAAGACAATATATAGTCATACTTAAAAAAAATCATCTTTTATGGAAAGATAACATTGTTAATAAAAATATGACAATAAAAATATTTTGTATAATGTTATACATTATTTAATTTATATAATCATAATAAATGTAAACATAATAATCAGAATTGAATAGGACTAAACAAATCTAATATAAATATTAAATTAATTTTCCTCATCTACAATCTCATAATTATGAGTGATAGAGACTCTGACACAAATTTATCTTCCCAAATAGTTGTTTCATGAAAACAAACATTTATGTGTGTATTTTTTCTTATGATACATATGCAAAAGACAAAGAGTATTAACAATATAAGGTTATATTCATTGAAAATATCACTATATAAAGGTTTAACTTAAGTTTTTAAGTTTCGCTGTATTAAATTACTTTTAAGTTTCTCTTGTTATTTCTATTTAAATAAAAGCATTTCATAAGACTCACACTTATTAATAGTCTGGTTAATTATTGATATTTTTAGGATTTTTTTTATTTAAGATCCGCCATGTTAAATTTTACATCATATTAAAATACTTAAAATAATCTCAAACTGATTTCTTAATTTTATTATCAGAGTTGTTTGAATATTATCACAAAGAAAAATGTTCTAATATTTTTCTTTTATTGAAAACTGATAATGCATTTTACTTGTTTTAAAAGTGAAATGAGTTATAGTTTTTTCTTTTGGATCTCTTTTGCTAACTACCTACCTTAAAGCACCTTTTTTAATCTTTCCATATTATTTATTTACACATTCTATAATCCAATTCTTATTATTTTAAAAAATTGGAATCCATTTTTAACTCCAAAACTACAAAAGAATCACAATAAGTTTTTGCATCTAAAGTCATTATTAATAAACTACCACATATAATGTTTTGCACAATATATATAGCTTGAAAATGCCATAGTTAAAAAAAAAAAATTCACATTCTCTAAAAATAATATACCATATAACAAAAAATGGTATCGGTTAATGAGAATCGTTTTATTTTAGTTATATATATAATTATTCAATTAGTTTGGTTCTAAAATTTCATTAACTATTCAATTTTGGTGATTTGTGTTTTAAGACGACTTTTTATGAATTTTATGTGATTTTGTATAATTACACTATTATCTCACAATTCCATCAAACTTTTGAAGATGATAGAAATATTGGTATAGTCATGGATCATTAATTTTTCCAGTTCTACACACCTTTTCTCTGTATCAAGTATATCATAATTTTGAATTTATTGTTCAAAAATCTGTGAATGCATATTTAAAAATAAAAAGAAAATATTAGCTGTTGAAAGTTTGAAATAGTTATATTATTGTGTATTTTTTAAAAAAAATATTTTTTTCACATTAAATACTGTAATCTTATATATTTTTAATTTTTTTTCAAATCTGTTAGCAAATTAAGCAATAACAAAATTATTCATTTGTTCAGTTACACTTAAATTTCACCCTCTATTACATATAGTCTAGAGTGCAATCAGATTAAAAATTATATTATTTAATTATAAGAATAAACAACTCAAATATTTTTTTTCAAAGACATTAAACTACAGTTTTCTTCTGGTTAAAAATGAGAATATTTTTAAAACACAGTCATCTACTGTGGTCAGTTAGAGACACATGTCAAGCAAACATTAAAGTCCAAAAGTGAAAAGACAAAGGGCATTTTAGTAATCTCCTACACAACCAGCACATTGTTACTGGTTGCAAATCCAACACACGCAAATCAAGAAAATGATCGCGGTTGAACGTTCAAAAGGGCAAGACTGTAATTTTTCAAATTCGCTCGCGGGTCCTACTCATCACTTGGCACTGCACCAGTTTCACCACTTCACCCAACTTGTTTCAATTTTTTTTTTACTTTAAAAAAATCTTAATTAACATTTTTTATGATAATTATTTAATTTTTTTTTTTACAATGTAAATAATAAGTATATGAAACTAATATTGAGATGCAAGTACTTTTTTTAATATGAAAGAAAAATAATAAAAGAAAAAAAGAAGAAACGGCTACGGTAGCTGCGTATTCGATCCGTACAGTACCAGCTGGAATCCGCTAAGTCCAGCTGTGTGTGCTCACAGACGCACAAAGCCAAACCAACCAACCCATTCTACTCACATTCTTCATCAAATAAATAAACAAATATTATTTTTTTTATTTCACAATAATCAAAAACCTTACATTAAACATTTTTTATATATTTTTTAGTACAACGAGTAGGTAAATATTTAATTAAATAATAAACCTATCATTTCAAGAGTATTTTATATACTTCCATTGGAGGGATAAAATATTTGAAGCTAGTTGTGTGAGTGAGTGAGAGATTTTTAGTTTGGGTGCAGTAATTGAAGAGGAAAGTTGGTAGAAGGAATGATCGTGACCGTACATTTATGAACTGTGTTTATGGGGCAACCAAATTGAAACCAGTTGACTTCAGTAGCAATTTATTCATTCACTGAAAAAATGAAAATGAAAAGAAAAAATTGTAGGGCTTCCCTTATTTTTTCTTGGTCTAGGAATCTTATTAACTTTTTAATTAATACAACACGTGCTGAAAATTGAGTGTGGCCTACATCTAAAAAACAAAAAATGATTAGACCTTGGGTGACCTGTGCCCCATGTGACAATGACAACAACCATCAACCCTTTTCTTTTAAAATCACACTTCACACACTTACTACTATAATATAGTATACTATATATACTTTGTTTTTTATATATATTCATTAATACAGCAACCATAGGGTTAATTAATAATAATCAAACCCATAACCTTTAACATTTTCACTTTTATTTCTTCATCTGCACTTCCACTAGGTAAGTACATTTTTAAATATCAAATACTGTGATGTGATCTCACTAGTTCTATTGGAAGCAAGCTTTACCTTTGTTTTGTGAAAATAAATTGCTTACTTATTGGTTAGGTTATTGATGCAAGTTGATTTTTTAATACTAGATGGAGAAATGTTTAGGTTGTTAGTGTTTGCTTTTGTCATGAATAATTTGTGATTAGGAATTTAAAATTATAACTTCTCAGTTAATGGAGCAACATATGCAACTTGGTTAAAGATATATAAATACTATTATTTATCTTTGTGTGGTATATTGTAAAAATTTGAATGATGTATTAATGAAAATATATTTTATATAATTGTGTTTTAAAAAAAGACAATTCAAAAACATGTTGTACATTAGACATTATATAAAAAAAGACAATTGTGTTATAGAATACATTATATAGAAAAAATGTAATCTAAGATGTGAAATATGTAATATCATTAGACATTTTCAGAACACATTATTTGCTTTAAATAATGCATATTTCAAAATGTACGTTATCGAATATATGGAATATGTATTTTGGATTAAACATTCCATAATGCATTATTTATTTTTACGGATAATGCATTACTTGTTTTTCAGAACAAAAAATTCCAATATTCTTAATTAGACAATCTGAAAAAGTGTTTTAGAATGAACAATTCAAACTACTGAATAAACATATACCTATTTTTTGAATTGTGTAATAAAAAATTTTAAGAATTGAACTATTGAGATTTGTTCGGATTAATTAATTGAAAGATAAAAAAACAAATTATTTATAGGAATGATTTGATGATTTGAAAAAAAAAAGAGAAGAAAAAGTTATTGAAAAAGAAGATTCTCACTTGACAATACTCACTGATAAAAAGTGTGCAACAAAGATAATGAGATTTAACAACAACATTGAGGGAGGGACAAAGTGGAAAAAAGAGAGAACATAAAATAAAGGTGAAAATAATTCAAATTGGAAATTAAATTATAACTTAAGACTATTCTAATTTTTCCATTGTTAATATGAAGTGCAGGTGGTAATTATGGACTAGAGGAAGTAAAAGCCTTTAAAAATTTTGATAGATTTGATCCACAAGCCACTTAAACAACATGGACAAGTATATTTATTATGGGCTTTGCTTTACGCACCTCTTTTTTTTTTTCTCCTTTTGCCTTTTACACCACACACTCGTCACAATTTCTCACAACAAACCACCTTTTCTTTGCCCTTCTTCTCGGTAGTTTCATTTTTATTTTATTTTTATAGTTTTGTATTGAAAAATAACGAAACAAAAAAGTTGTAATATAGTTTTGCTCCCTCTTTACTTTGGTGGGTGCATGTAATGTTCTTGCAAGAACAAAAGGAGGGATAGCAATGTTGTAAGAAAGTAAGAAGGATAAAAAAAAAGTAAAATTCTCATTAATCAGTCCAAATTGCATTGAATTTATAATCTATAAAAGAAAAAATGGGGAAGTATTTTAAATCTTTGCTCACATTAAAAGATTAAAACTTATTTTTAGCTGCTTTAATATTCTATCTTATTATTTGAAGTTTTAAATTATCGTGTTATACTTTCAAAAATATTTTTCCTTATTTTTTTTTATTAATTAAATTAAGAAAACTCGTAACTTAGAAAAAACAGTCGTTAGTTTACGATTATTCAATACAAAGGGAAAAGAGGTGCTACGACGCCGTTCCGTGTGTTCTCCCTCTCCGGTCAAGGCAAGCGTAGTGGTGTCGTTTTGTTGGTTCGGAATCGGAAATCGGAAATCAGAAATCGGAAGCGGAAGAAGAATAGTATTGGTAACACAAAGAAGAAGGGAAGATGAGTAGGAACGATTCGAAGTACTTCTCCACCACCAAAAAGGGTGAAATCCCTGAGCTCAAAGAAGAGCTCAATTCTCAATACAAGGTTCCTTCATTTTCATCTCCGTTTCTACTTCTATTTCATTGTCGTTTCTGGATCTGATTTCCATATTCGCCACGCAATTTCATGCGTCTCTATTATATATAAATATTAATAGGCTAATCACTCTCTCAACTTCGGTTTTGAATATTCACTCGCTGATCTGTGGTAACGAAGCTTCAATTCACTGGCAGTTGAAGTTTAGGACTCCAGTTTACATATAGGGATTTTAAATTAGAGAAGAAATCTGACAAAAATTAGACTATTTTTCATCTTTTTGGGAATTTGCTAGTTAGCATGTGTGATGAAATCAACAATAACCAAGCCTTATTTTTACTTGGTGGGATTAGGCTGTTGCGTACATGGGTAAAAGGATGTCGTAAAGTTCTATCATGAATCACGTTTATCGAAAAATTGTTGACAGTTTAATCCTTCACCGTGGTTTTGCTTTTGCCTATAGCTTTTCTCATATGCTGTTCTCACTAGGACTTCTTCTCACATGTCTAAACCACTTAAGGCTAAGTTGTAGCAATTGTTTGCGATTGGTGCTACCTCAACCTTTTCTCTAAAGCATTAATTCCTAAGCCTACTTGTTTAGTGTGTTTGGAACAGTCTTTGCAACACATTAATATTTACATTTTCATGTTGAATTAGATGTGGAAGTTATGCCGAATGGCTTCACTGTTGACACGAAAAATTATGTCCGTGATGAGTGCTACTACTAGACACGCACTTAATATGTGCACTTGTTTAATGCATCATTGCTATATTTGCTGCATTCTCTTTTCATATTTTGTTCTTCCCTTTGGTTTATGCAGCTCAATATTTGACCACCTATGTAACTTAGGTATAATGTTACATGCGTCTCTTCTGTAATTTTTTATTTTCTTCAATTTAAGAACTGATAGTATGGTGATCACTTATCACCATTTTAAATTCTCAGGCATGTTTTCTTGGACTTCTTTGTCTTGCCTCTTTGCTAGCACCTCTTTTATTGATGTACCAAATACAATGGATGCAAGAAAGTATGTGGAATGTGAAGCTTATGTTTTTCTTCTATGTTTTGCAGGACAAAAGAAAAGATGCTGTCAAAAAAGTTATTGCAGCAATGACTGTTGGGAAGGATGTCTCATCATTGTTCACTGATGTAGTGAATTGCATGCAAACAGAAAATTTGGAGCTCAAAAAGTTAGTGTACTTATATCTGATAAATTATGCAAAGAGCCAGCCTGACCTAGCAATACTTGCTGTGAATACATTTGTAAAGGTAAAAACTGGAATAAGTGCTATTTCCTTGTGCATTTTTGTTTATTATTTATTTTCTTATCCTTTGCCATTGTTTATTTCTTGGCATTTTGGGTTTTCTTGCCTATATGTTCCTTCTCTCTACACCATCTTGTTATACCAATTTTTTGTTATCACTTTATGAAGTTCTCCCAAATCCATAAACACTGGTGTCGAGGATGTTGGTTTACCCAGGAGATGCGTATCTGAAAGTATAGCTTACTATTATATTGTACTCTTGAATCTAATATTCTTCCCTTACTTTCCCTGATGGAAGTTATTCTGAAGTTGTCATGATGCATTTTTCTCCTTTTTTATTTATAAAATACTGACAGGATTCACAAGATCCAAATCCTTTGATTCGTGCCTTAGCTGTCCGTACAATGGGCTGCATTCGTGTTGATAAAATTACTGAATATCTGTGCGATCCCCTTCAAAGATGCCTGAAGGTAGGTACACAGCACTGTTACAACGTACATATATATCTATTGTTAAATGTTACAATTCCTCTAGTTCACAACAATGCCAAAGTTTTTTTTTTTTTTTTTTTTTTTTTTTTTTTTTTTTTTTTTTTTTTTTTTTTTTTTTTTTTGTAACTCATATTTTGTATGATACATTTTGACAGGATGATGATCCATATGTTCGTAAGACAGCAGCTATTTGTGTTGCCAAACTTTATGACATAAATGCAGAGTTAGTTGAGGACCGGGGTTTTTTGGAATCCCTGAAGGATTTGATATCTGATAATAATCCAATGGTCGTTGCTAATGCTGTGGCAGCACTTGCTGAAATTCAGGAAAACAATAGTAGACCTATTTTTGAGATCTCCAGTCACACTCTGTCGAAGCTCCTCACTGCTTTAAATGAATGTACAGAGTAAGTTTGTTATATATTTGCTAATACAAATAAAACTGGAAACAATTCTGAATCCAGTTTTAACAAAACTCCCTTCCTTTATGATTGATCGTGTGGTTATTATTTTTTTTTTGTCATCTTGGCCTTTTGTTGTTCATCTATGATTACATATTGGTTAACACTACTTTGCTTTAACGTGATAGATGGGGTCAAGTTTTCATATTGGATGCTCTTTCTAGATACAAGGCACCTGATGCCCGTGAGGCTGAGAACATAGTAGAAAGAGTTACTCCTCGCTTACAGCACGCCAATTGTGCAGTTGTTCTATCAGCTGTTAAGGTGATTTTTTCCTTTTATACTATTACCTCATGACTTTGTTGATACTTTGGAGCTATTGTTGTCTTGGTTTACTAACTACTAATATTGACCATTAGATGATCCTTCTGCAAATGGAGCTTATCACCAGTACTGATGTTGTTCGGAATCTGTGCAAAAAGATGGCCCCTCCACTTGTGACCTTACTCTCTGCAGAACCGGAGATACAATATGTAGCACTGCGGAATATCAATCTTATAGTACAAAGAAGACCGACAATTCTTGCTCATGAAATTAAGGTAGTGATTTGAATATTATACGGTGAACTTGTTAGTGCTACAAGAACCTCCGGTATTAGTGAAGAACTTTTTTATTACACTTGGTAAGATGGGATGCTTATGGAGTGTATATTCTATCTACAGGTTTTCTTCTGCAAGTACAATGATCCCATCTATGTAAAAATGGAAAAGTTAGAAATTATGATCAAACTTGCTTCAGACCGAAATATAGACCAGGTATTGTTTGCATATACAGTCAATTCCTATTTTCCTCCCTATCCCAAATTTATTTCATAGTTGGAGTTAATTTCTGTTGTTGTAGTGAGCACTTTGTGTTTTGGTAACCAGTTACCCTTTCACATGGATGATACTCACAATACGAGCCATCAAACAATTTCGTACTTTATATTTTAGATCTTATTCTGGTAGTTTATTCTTGTGAACATAATATCTTCTATTATTGAAAAAGCAATTTGTTCTGTGACCTTTCACATGTATGAGATTCACATATCTTTCGTGCATTTGGTGCATTGCTGCATTACCATTTAGTTGAGCAAATTTAGCTGAATATTTAAATTCACTTTGTTTTTTAATTTTTATATCATACTGTTTGCAGGTTTTATTAGAATTTAAGGAGTATGCTACTGAAGTCGATGTGGATTTTGTAAGAAAGGCTGTTCGAGCAATTGGTCGATGTGCCATCAAATTGGAGAGAGCTGCTGAACGATGCATTAGTGTTTTGCTTGAGTTGATCAAGATAAAAGTAAATTACGTGGTTCAAGAGGCAATCATTGTTATCAAAGATATATTTAGAAGATATCCCAACACGTAATATTATGATATATTTATCATCTGCATTTATTTTTTGGGGAGAAGATAACATATTTAGAGATTACTATATCACTTTAAAACATTGATGGAATCTTTGTACTGCTATGCAGTTATGAGTCCATAATTGCAACACTCTGCGAGAGCTTAGACACCTTGGATGAGCCAGAAGCAAAGGTACATTTTTCTGAGTTCCTTTGTAACTGTCATTATGCTCTTGCATAGCTGCTTATACATTCAAACCTTTTCTTGAGTCGATAGGCATCAATGATCTGGATAATTGGTGAATATGCCGAAAGAATTGACAATGCTGATGAACTTCTTGAAAGTTTCTTGGAAAGTTTCCCGGAAGAACCTGCACAAGTCCAACTACAGTTGTTGACTGCTACTGTCAAACTTTTCCTTAAGAAGCCTACGGAGGGCCCACAACAGATGATCCAGGTCATACCTCAAGATGCTTGTTTTATTCATATAGATATGATTAACATGCCATTGTACAAAATGTTTTGATATTTCATATTGGACTATTCTTGTGCTAAGTATGCAAATATATTCTTCTTCCCTCTTTTATAGACTGACATACATATGCAATTTATAATTTTAATATCAATTGTCAGATATAATAAATAATTGTGTGTATTCCTTGGCCTTAGCAACTCTTTATTTTTTCTAATACAAAGTTCATATCACGTATTTGTGTCATAGTTTAATTTTGTAAATGTTTAACTTGTCCTTGATTTCTAAATTATTTATTTAATCCCGTGTTCAGATCCCACATTAGTTTAGTGATTTGGCAAATTAACCCCCTTATAATGACTTGTGCTAGCCTTTTTAGTTAGTTTTAGGGTTTGAGATATGGTCATTTCATTCTTAATTCTAATATGACATGGATGGGCAAAGTACCCCTTATAATGGAGTTGTAGCAACCCTCCCCCCTTGTTTTTTGGGTTTAGACCCAGTCTATTCTCAATTCAAAAATCCTTGAAAAAAGAATTCGTTGTGTTATTAAAGAATGCACATTTGAGATTATGTTGGAAAATTTCAAAACTTATTGATTTTAGAAGACAAATCTGTCAATCTCTTTAGCTGTCTTGTCAAGACTAAAAAGTCCTCCCCCTTGTATTGTTTCATCTTTTCCAGTGCAAAAGTTTTTAATCAAGTATGATCTTCAGACTTGCATGCTAAATTTCACTTGATTCTGTATCTCTACAGGTTGTTTTGAACAATGCCACTGTGGAGACAGATAATCCTGATTTGCGAGATCGTGCATACATATATTGGCGTCTCCTTTCAACTGATCCTGAGGTTTTATTTCTTGCACTTGAATCTGAGCTTGTTTGTTTGCAACGATGTATAATAAATTCAATAGCTGAGCTGCATATTCAGCTGAAGGTTGTTTAGTCACCTAAGTCATTAACTATTTATGGCGGACTGCTTAGTTTGAGCTATCATTCTGTGGTATCTCTAACCACATTGAAATAATAGGTTTTTTACACTTTTTCTTAAGGGTGCTGTACATGTGATGAATCTAATCTGTTTTCTTCAGGCTGCTAAGGATGTCGTGTTAGCTGAGAAGCCTGTGATAACTGATGATTCAAACCAGCTTGAACCTTCTCTACTTGATGAGCTTCTTGCTAACATTGCTACACTATCCTCTGTTTACCACAAGCCTCCAGATGTTTTTGTAACTCGTGTACTCTCTTCAGCTCAGAGAACAGAAGATGAAGACTATGTTGAGGGAAGTGAAACAGGGTTTTCTGAGTCACCTGCAAATCCTGCTAATGGTGCTGCATCACCACCTACTGCCAGGCAATCAGCACCTGCATCTTCAACTGGTGCACCAGCCACACCTCCATCTGTTGCACCTGTGCCAGATTTACTTGGTGATTTGATGGGCATGGATAATTCTATTGTTCCTGTTGATCAGCCAGCTACTCCTTCTGGGTGAGTGCATCTGGGATCATTAGCATATTTCTTTGCAATCAAGTCGATTATGTACTTTACACGCATTGCATATAATTTGTTGTATGATTGACAGAATGCCACTTTTCGAATAGAAATTGTGATTAATGATAAACTATGTTTTTCTGATATATTAAACATTAGAAATTTATAGTATCGCAACATGAGTTCAACCAGTCATCAAGATCCTGAGAAGTTTATAACACCTTAATTGACTCTGCTTGTGGAACCTTACCTAATTAGATCTCATGCCTTGGTTGCAGGCCTCCACTACCTATTTTACTACCTGCTTCAACTGGTCAGGGGTTACAAATTAGTGCACAACTGACTAGACAAGATGGTCAAATATTTTATAGTTTGTTGTTTGAGAACAACAGTCAGGTTACTCTTGATGGCTTCATGATTCAATTTAACAAGAACACATTTGGTCTTGCAGCTGCTGGACCCCTGCAGGTTTGTTATTTGCATATATGGCTTTTATTTCAATATCTCTGTCAACCTATTTTAATAGATTATCCTTTTGTTCAGGTTCCACAGCTGCAACCTGGAATGTCAGCTAGGACACACCTCCCTATGGTTACATTCCAGAATATGTCGCAAAGTCCTCCTAGCTCACTTTTACAGGTTGCTGTAAAAAACAATCAACAACCTGTGTGGTATTTCAATGATAAATTCTCGTTACATGTATTCTTTACCGAGGATGGTAGAATGGAACGTTCCAGCTTTCTAGAGGTATATCTTTCTCCCATTTGTTTGATCCTTTGACATAACTGCAATAGATTTGCAATTCACAACTCTATGACTTGTGATGCATACAATTTTCAATTTTTATTACATAATTTCATGGACTTGATCAGTTTAGTCATCTATGTTACACAAAAGGCCGTGTGCATTTGTGAAACCTTAAAATAGTTGTCAGTTTTGTTATTAATGCATGGAAATGGAGGATCTGATTGTTTACTGCGCTGCAGACATGGAGGTCCCTTCCTGATACAAACGAGGTTTCCAAGGACTTCCCAGCCATTGTGATTGGCAGTGCAGAAGCAACTCTGGAACGACTGGCTGCATCCAACATGTTCTTTATTGCAAAGCGCAAGAATGCTAACCAGGATGTGTTTTACTTCTCAGCTAAACTCCCTAGAGGGATACCATTCTTAATTGAACTTACCACAGTGATTGGAAACCCTGGCGTCAAATGTGCAATCAAGTCTCCAAGCCCTGAAATGTCAGCACTTTTCTTCGAAGCCATTGGGACTCTTCTCATGGATTAATGGGTTTTAAATTTTGCTTTTTCTTCTAATTTTGTTTATATATTGTTTTTTGTTAGCTTATTTGATATACAGGAGTGTTATATCTTATTTGGAAAGAAAAATTCCACTGACTCTTTTTGTCATTCCTGGCTGTATTTCACTACTGCCATTTTTGCCGTTATTAGCACCATGGAAGCAGTTGTGCTCTTTTGGACCGCTTTTCTTGTTCGACGGCTTGTAGTATTGCGTTCTTAATGTAAAGCAATATTCTTAATGCAGTTGTTAAATTTTGAGTGAAAAATGTTTTTCTATTGGCCCAGATTAGTTGATCAATATTGTTTATTGAAGGAGTTATTTGTATTATTTGTTTTGATGAAAATTTTGCTATTTTTTTTTTTAATTTTAAGCAATTAATTAAATTAATTGCATTAGAGATGTTGTGATTAGCCAGATAAATTGAGTCACTTGGCCAAGCAAGAACATGGCTGAACAAAAGAAAATTCCATGAACTTGCTAAAACTATGATGCTGGTGGCTGAACCACGTTAGGACACTACGTTTGCATTTAAATCAAACTAGAGAGCCGAAACTTAAACTGCAATTAGGTGACATTGTTTCCTCTGTTCAATAATTCTGCTTGGCCTAAATAAGTTTTAGGTTATATGATTAACTTTTTTTCTGAATACCTAATATTTTTTTTTTTAAATTAAGCGTGTAATAAATTAAATATTTTTGTTTTAAGTATGCTATATAACTTGCCCCTTAATTGAGTGTTAAATAATTGTCAGTATTAAGTTCTTTTTTATTATTTGTATTTAAATGTCATTATATGATTCAAAACATATAGATTATTATGATAAAAAAACATTGAAAGATAAAATAAAAATCTAAAAATATTCATGAACTTGAATAAAAATAAATACTAAAAAAACATTTGATTGAAGAACTTAAATATAAATGTCTGATTTATTAAGTATCTAATTTTAAAAATATATTTATTGAATAATTAAAACAAAAATCAAATTATATATTAAGAATTTGAATTTTATTTAAGATATTTTATTTCGGGCAAGTACAATTTCATTAAAAAAATGTGTATTTTAAAACAAATATACACTTAATCATTCACCTAAGTTGTTGAGAAAAAAATCTACAATAGGACAAAAATACTTAGTAACACTATAAACCTTTCTAAATCTATATATAACACGACACATACTTTTCGGGTTCTATTTTATAAAAAGAAAAACATTTAGTTTAAACTTCTATAATAGGATAACAAGCTTTCCTAAACCTCTCTAAATAAGACCAATTTTTTGTGGTTTCTTTATACGTATACACTTCTTTTGCGGTTTCCTCACACACATTCACCTTCCTAAATCTCCACACTCTCTCTAATTTTTCCTAAATAGGACAAAACCTACTTCTTGTGGTCCCTTCATATATATAAACACAGAGCATGTACTTTGTACTGTCTCTTCACACACAAAATTTATAAATTATTTTATAAATATATGGAAGACCATATTAAATTTATAATAACTAAATGGTAAAACTAAGATTAGTATCAAAAATAGTAAATTTTACACTCACCAATTTTATGATATTATTTTCATAAATATCAGGAAGAATTTATTAAATCTTTTAAATATATGCTCAATTGTAAAAATAATATTAATATAAAATAATAATAATAATAAATACAGTATATTCAAATATATCTTGTAGAGAGAAAAAAATCCTTATATATTGGTTCTCTAATCTTGAGATTTGAAACATCAATCCATTTACAAGTGAAACAGAGGTTTGAAGTTAACTTTAATAGTGTAGTTCACGAGAAAATGTAAATGTACAATATTTGCATAGATCCAACAAGCAACACATGTTTTCAGGTGTGGAATTACACAATTTAATGTAGTCTGTTTGGTTGTTTGTGTGTATATCAACTTTCTCATAGTAAAAGATCTTTCTACACCTCAAAAAAATCAAACAATTTTCGGACTTCCTTTTCATCTGCTTGTTGTCATCCAAGCATATTGTCAGTGGTTAAATATACCAAAAAGCAAAATAAAAATAGAACTCAACCATGATATCTTCAGCATGCCAAAGAAAAACTCTTCCAACATTCCAGAGAAATCCCAAGAACCAAGTTTCTCCAACTGCAATGCCATTGGTCTCAATCTCAAATCTGCATGCATGTTGGTATAAAATGCATAAAGATGAAACACACCACCAAACTTGACTTCATTCAACGAGTCAAACTGCAGTGAAGATTGTAATCATGGACTAAAATTCAACTTTGGTTTTCTTTTTGCCTACTTGACCGGCCAGCTTCAGAATCTTTGAAAGATGAGTTACCAAATGATCTCCAAGACCCTTTCCAGTGTCTCCTATTGTCAGTTTGATCCATGACATTATTTCTAGTCATGCTATTTCCTTGGTGTTTCTTTTGAGAATTTCTTATTTCTTCTTCAGAATCAAACTGTGATCGCTGCCAAAAGGGAATAATGAAGAAATAAATACTCTCCAATAGTTTGTCAGATGAAAATGCAGAAAATACCTTGGCAGGATCTGATAGGACTGCATATGCCTCTCCAATTATCTTGAAAAGTCTATCGGCATCTTTGCATACTTCTTCAACAATATCCTTCCATATCTGATCATCTCCATTGTCACTTCTTGCCAAAGATTGGACAGCCTACATGGTATTAAAATAGTTAAAATGATTTCTTATGTACGAGGAATTAACCAAGAGAAGAGACTAATCAAACAACCTTGTCTGGGTGATGTCTAAGTGCGGCTTTGTGATAAGCTTTCTTGATTTCAGATGATGAAACAGAATGTTCAACTCCTCTGCCATCACAATCTGAATCAGCAGATGCCTTAAATGATTGATAATATCAAGATAAATTTGCAACAGACAAGGCTCTCTAGTGACAGCATGCTATTTCTGACACATTAAACATGACATGCACAAAGAGTGATGACAAATCCTAATATAAAACTTGTTTAATTTATCAACCTAGACATTGAGTTTATGAAAATCTGATTCTATGAACAAAGATTTCCCTACATGTACAAAAATGCTGGCACTTCTATTCTCACAAACAGATGATTGAAGCAACGAAAGAGAATGGGGCTATACTGATTGAGATACTAAGTAATGGTAAATAAATACTAATTATTAGTGGAAGAGCTTACAGAATGAGGTACACATCAAGATGTATCCCCTTTTTGGCTTCCTCCTGTATTTCGGAAAGCCAAATTTGGTTATGTTTCAAATCATTGGCATAGTTGACTGATCTATCAGATATGCCATGCTGATTGCTATTATCCTCATTCCCTTCAATGAGAAGAGAGACAACTCTCCTTATATCACTTGCTGCTTGGCCATAATCTCTGATCATCTCATATAAAGTTGCACGCCTGGAAAGTGCCTGGAAGAGCGTGTATATATATACATTATCCTCATAAATCATTCTAACAAATGTGAAGATGAAGTACTAATCCAAACAAGTCATTTGGTATCTTGTAAAAGACGAATATTTGAAAAATGCTAAAAATGAAATACACAGTATACGAGGAAGGTTGAGGAAGCTCTAATTTTTTAAAGCAATATCATAAACAATGACAAGTTTGTGAGGGCCTTTTCATTTTTGTTACAAGGTAACCCTACGTAGTTTTATCCTATGTGTCAATTTATTCTCTGATCTAAACAAAATTAGTTTCACTTGAAGAGAGAAAACCTTCAGGTATCTTCCATCAAGAGCTATAGCCAGATTGCAATCTGCTATGGCATCAGTAATTTGACCCAATGTTTTATATGCAGCTGCACGGTTACCAAAGCAGACAGCTGTAAATAGGCGAGACTCCACATTACTTGATAAAGCAGCTGTATAATGTTCCACAGCTTCCTCATACTTCCCTGCTTGAAATGCTTCATTCCCAGCAGTCTACAGTTGAATACATTTTCATTAGACCTATTATGAGAAAATTTCATGCTACAGTAAAATGACAAAACAAATCAACTACAGAGGACAAGTGCTTTGAAGTAACAAGTTAGCACTGTAGCTTATAAATGACTTCTTGACAAAAGGAAAAAGTTGTATTAGAGAAGAATAGAGATGCAAAAAGTTCTCTTATTACTTCCCTCACTTATGAGTTATGACAGTTCCATCTTAACCAACCTTATGATGCAAGAGCTCACGTACAGTTGCAGCTAGTGGCATTAGGGACTCCAAAACCTTGCTTCCACTCCTGCAGGGACATTATCAAAGCTGATGTCCATATTCAGAATAGGTATCACCATCAAAATATGTCCATCTTTTCATTCCTTTACTTTTGAGGATCAGTTGTTAATAATAGTACTTACTTGTTCATGGCAGATACCTTGTCCTCTTGTTCCTCCAGCATAGAAAGACCCTCTTCAAGCTTTCCTAGGTGAAAGTAGGATTTAAGCATCATTGAGCACCTCCAAAGCCTGAAATAAAAGCCTTTTGAAAGCTGTGCACTGTCCAAATCTGTCACTATGCAATCAGCATCCAAAGGATATGAATTCTTCTCAGCAGAACCAAAGGTTTCATCACACAGCTGAATCACTTCCTCATATCTACATAGCTGATAGTTAAAGCAAAAGTTATCCAACACAGGCCCAACTGCACAAACAGCTTAACGCTGACTTTGACAGTTTTAGTAAAGTGCCAGCATATTATAAGACAGAAATGCAGACCATAAAAAGAGCCTCTGCTTTCATTTGAAGCAATTTTTCAGAGTATGAACTTATCGCCAATGCCTCATTTATATGTTCCAATGCTTTTTCTGCATCATCAGCTGTTCTTCTATGCAAAAGTTCTTCAGAAAGATTGATTAATTCCGATACTTTCTGCCATCCATTGAAGATTGTTATCAGTTCAGGAAGAGAGAGGTGAAAAAGAAAAGCTAATTATCAAAGAAAATAACTATAAACTGTCAAACCTGTGTCTTTTGCAAGAGATCAGAGGCTTCTACAACAATTTTTTTATCTACACCAACATCAGTGCCTGACTGCCTGCACCTCTTGGAATACTTGGACGCATCTCCAACTTCTCCCAAAGCAAGGAAACAACTTAAAAATAATGAAAAGAAACGAACTAAGGGATACATCATCTATTTTAATTACTAAATACTGAGCATTTTAGTTGACAAATGCAATGTACTTAAACACACCAACATGCTTTATCCTACAACAAACCAGCATAAGACAATATTCACAATATCAGAGATACATTATAGACTAAATAAAACATTTAGCCAAAAGTCCTCTCAAAATTTTATGGAACTTTCCACTACAGCCATTACATCTCGAACATAAGGTTATAAAAACTAAAATATATGATCTACAATGTATGGTTGGAATGCAAGAACTACGTCTGAATATCATTATGCATGCTACTTATTTAGAAGTATAACCATTTTGTATCTTTTTGGTTTTTCTCTTTCCAAAAATACATCAACTACGTATAGCCTGTAAATCACCATTACCATCCATCAACCATACCCATTAAACCTTCAATCCAACTGTTTCTACCCAAGATTCACGCAAAAAAACACTGCTTTTAAGATTTTATACCCATAAACCTTATCCTACGGATTCCTTTGTCCCGAAATCAAAGTTAATTTCATACAACTTAAATCACTATCCACAAAGGTTAGAATCAAAATGGGACCTTACTTTGCAGCTCTAAGTAGCACCCTGAGGAAATTTGGATCAATTTCAGCAGCCAGCACACAATCTTCTATCGCATCTCTCATCCTACCAAGAGACATGCGTGTGGCAGCCCGGTTGCTGTAGCAAAGCATCAACGCCCTGCGACATCTCTGAGATGCTTCTTCTTTAGAAGCACAGTTAACGCCTTGTGTGTAACAATCCTCAGCCACAGACAAATTCCCATTTTTATAGGCTTGGTTTCCTCTGTTACAAAGCATTTCCATCAAAATGAAAGTAAATACTTAAACTTTTTGTTTGCTTGCATCTTGCAAGTCCCATTTTCCAGATTGCTCACTTCCCAATAAATCCATTATGTAGTTTCTATTTGGTAAAAGTATTACAAAACTAAGAACATCATAACCAAGTGACAGCAAGCCAACTAAAAATATATATGCAAACTAACCTGAGTCTCCACTTTTCACAGGCCTCTTCATCTGCAATGGTTGAAGTAGAAATAGTAGCAAGTTCCTCCTTTATCCCTTGCACCTTATTCACCTCAGAACCCCTTGTATTGGGATGAGGAGAAGATGCTTTAGCTTTCTGACCTTGCTCGGGTGTGAAAGGAGAGGAAGTTCCAGAAAATGGTGAGCCGGTCACAGATGACAATGAAATAGGATTGGAGTTGTAAGTATCAAGATAACTTTGGCCAACTTTTGCCCAATTCATCTTTTTGGGATGACGTTTCTGGCTAGGTGCTTGCACTTCAGCAGAAAACGTGAACCCAACCCCACTCATGTTTCTTGAACCTGAATCACAACCAAAATGGATCAACCCATCACCATTATTGGTTATGCCCTCTTCATCATTTGCAGACTTCAAGCCTCCACTTTCAATTTCATCATTTGGATCATCATCACCACAATTAGTATCCAAATCTTTACCCTCTGAAGCATCCCCCTTTGTCTCTGTACCTACAACTTCACTTTCATTCTTATTCAAAAACTGATCAATGCATGTGCTGTTGCCAATCCCATCCACACCAAAACCAGATGACTCATGGGATGTCAAATAGTTTTTTTGTGACAAGTTCATCTTTGCCTTCCAAGTAAAGTCATGTCCCTGGAAAGGGGTGGAAAAATTCTGTTTTGCTCTACTTTGGTTCATCCTAAGGGTGCCACTTTGTTCCTTCTTTGCACTGAATTTGAATTTGTCATGAGCATCACCGAAGAGATTATTTTTCAGTGGTGGTGTCATAAACTCAGGGAACGACGACCCTGAAGAATTGCTTTTTTGGGATGTGAACACAAACCCATCATCCCTTTGGTCTTTTCTCTCTTCAATTTTCAAGTGGGTGATATCCTGGGAAGCCAAGTTCAGTTTTTTTTCCATTTCAAAAACCGCCTTTGGGATCACAAAGTTTCATTTCCAAATTTGAAACTTTTAAAAAGTGGCGAAGCGAATCGGTTCATGGCGCGTGAATCCACGGAGAGGTGATGGAGAGTCACACCGGCGGGGTCATCGGAGCTCCGGCGAGGGTCAAATCGGAGGCCCAATTAACTGTGCTCATTTGCCTTAATCAAAGAGTTTTGGTAGCAATCATTCACAAGAAATAACAAATGAAAACTGCTATTAACAACCGTAACAATGAAGATGAAAAGACCAAAAGTACAAATTTTTTGAAATAGTATAATAAGAATGATCTTAGAACCGTTAACCTAAAAATAAGCCCTTTGTGTCTGTATTAATTTTGTAACCTATCTTTATGTAATGAGATGTGAATTTATAAATAAGATGTAAGGTAAGTTGAAAATTAATAAAACGGTGTAATAATTTATACCAGTTAGATGATAAATAAATATCTACAAAAACGGGTTTATAGTTAAACTGAGAATTTTTAATTATATGATAATATATTTTTAATACTCACTTACTGAGATTAAACTAAGAAGACTACAAAATATAAATATGATTTTTAATGAGTTCCTTTGTTGATGGGTTTATTAATCATTTTCGTTAACATAATATAAGAATGTTATAATCTTCAAAAAAAAAAAAAACTTGTGAAAAAATATTTAAAAATTATCAAAATTTTAAATATTACTTTCAAAAATATCTCGTCATGTAAAGTTATTTTTTGTAGTAAGTAATTATGAAGTACTATTTTTTTTAATAAAATTGGCAATAAAAAATATTTAAAACATTGAATAACAAATAAATATATCTTACAATTTTTGACAGAGAAAATAAGTTTTAAAAATTAAACCTATAAAAATAACTTAATTAAAAAATATGCTCAAAATCTAAAGAAAATTTAATTATAAGAGCAACTGTTACACTCCTTCCTATATTTGCTAGATTACAGTTGAAATTCATTCTAATTATTAAGTGTGTGGATTTGTTAGATAAATTTATTTCAGTTTAACTACAAAATTTGAGTTTGGTAAGTTTTAAATTTAAACAATTTCTTCATATTTTTCTGAAAAATAATAATAAAATAAAATAAATTTATTTACAAATTAAATTGTAAATTATTTAATATATTTTTTAATTTAAATTAATTATAACTTACAAATAAACTTTTTTTAAAAGAGTTTATAGAGAACTTATCCATAAGTATATAAAACTGTGTCAAAAGTTTAAAAAATAATAATAGAATTATGTAAATTATAATAATTTTATTCAACTTAAATAGAATTATCTCTTATAAAATTATACATAGTTTACTCTAAAATATTATTACAAATCGCAAAAAATAATTATCCATTCTTTGTTTTTTTTTTAAATTATATTATCTGTAAAATTAATATATATATATATATATATATATATATATATATATATATATATATATATATATGTGTGTGTGTGTGTGTAATACATTTATTAGCATTTTTCCTTTGTGATAATTAAGTTTACAAAAAGAGTAATTTGGAAAAGAAATTAAGCAAAGCCAAAAATGTTGGTGTCAAATATTTTTAACTTTATCATCATTAATCTGTCTATAGAATGTGATTAGTGAAGTTTAGTAAAATTTTCTCACTCAACTACCATCCAAGACTTTACCTAAAGTATTTGATTTCAAGTGTTGCTTCAACTGTATCCATGATTCAAATAACAATATGCTTAAATTTGATCATAAATTGTTATTTGAGACAAAAAAAAAAAAAAAGACTTTTTACAAATAAAACTTGAATTGCAAAAAGTACTACGAATACCTTTTATAATGTATGACATTCACTTTAAAGAAGTGTCACTGGACAAATAAAGGTTGGTGGAACAAAAGGGTACTTCTATCTTTTTTTTCTCACTTTCATCATATTATCACGTGTTTATCTCCTTTTTAGGTTGCTTTTTAGTTTTTGGGTTTATACTTTTTTCACTTTCCATCAACTTTTCTGATAAATATGATATAATTTTCATGCCATTGAGCATTTAAATACAAGGAAGCTCAAGACATAAAGCCCCATAACACACTAACAAATATAATTGACATGGACCCATTTTCATCATCATATCATATACTAATAATACACATCAAATTTTAGGTGTTATGTCACTCACAATTGGAAAACACCAAACAAAATTCTAAACTTGCCTCAAAAAATATAGTTGCTCAATCTATAATTTGGATATCACATTTTTTAAGATTTAATAGTTTTAGGTGTATGTTTTGTTGTGAAAATATAATTGACATTATATACTTGATTTTTACTTTTTGCAACCATTTTGATGCCATAAAAAATGAAGATCAAATCTCATTCTTTTTTTATTCAATTTAATGTTTCGTCCTATCCTAAAGTAAAGATAGTTTTAACCACAAACACACTCAATTAGAACTCTTCCAATTCAGTCACCATTATCCATCATTGCAGCTTTATTTTTAACATTGATTATTTGACCCTTAAGTGACTGTTTAAGCTTGGCATAAAAGTAATTAAACATAATTCGGTTAGGTAAAGATAGATATCCCACATGCAATTTCACTATCTATATTTATATGTGAATAAAAGTCCTGAATTAATTAATCTGCAATTACCTTTTTTTTATTTGGCGTGAATTAGAAAATCAATTTCCTGTAAATAAATTTTGATGTGTTCTAATTTTATTTATTTCATATTTTTTTTTAGAAATTTTTTAAGTGATCATATAATAAAAGTAATGTGTACACAAATGATGGAAAGATTTATTGGGCCATGATATCAAACACTTTCACATTTATTGGGCCCTACATATGAAAAAAGTCTTGCTCAAACATTGAGAGGCTCAAAGTTGAATCCTGAATAGAGTTATACATTATCACTACAAAAACAATTGAAATCTTTCTTGGGCAGAGAGAGGAAGATAATTAATTTGGTTAGTTTGGTTTGAGAGAGAAAAGAAGGATCAATTTTTGAAAATGATTGAATTAGCTTTACTATTTTTTTATCAATTTGTATTCAATTATTTTATATCTGATCAAATCAATCAAACTTTACAATTAAAATATTTTTTTATTACTTAGTTTTACTCCACTAAACATTCAATCTTGATAATTTCTTTCTCAACTTATTTTTCTTTGTTTCTTTTTTTTTTCAAACACCATTAAAAAGTGCCACAATATTTTCTTTTTCTCAAAGCATTTTACATAAAAAATTGTTACAAATAATTGATGAAATGTTGAGCTTATTGTGAGCATGATTTGTTTTAATTAATAATTAATAACCATCTATAACGTTTTCTTAGAAAATACGCAAAGCACAAAAAGGTAGTTTTGATTTCGAGTAAATAGAAAAAGAAAATAGAGACAAAGTTTCAACTCATTAATCCGGCCGAATTATAGACCTACAGAAAAAAAAAAAAAACATATATCCTAATGAATAAAAGATAAAAATGATATGCTTAAAAATACATCATGAAATATAGTTAAAAATATTATTAAATATGTTTTTCCATCTCTACTTTTCGTCAAAATAATTGGTTTTAATCCTAAAAAATTTATCAAAGTACAAAAATCACAAATAAGTTATTCAATATGAAGATTAAAACTAATCTTTACCAAAACAAATGAACTAAAAACATATTTAACCATTAAAAATATCTCTTTAAATAAAAATACAACATCATTTTAGTATTAAAAATATTAACATGAGTGAGAAGATTCATAATTGTATAGCTATTCTGTGATGGGGTGGTAATGCATAACTTATTCTTCTCTTAATATTATATCAGTTTTATGATGTGACTTCCAAAGGAATCAAGATCAGAGTCATGACTGGGAGTAACATTTTTAGCAGTTAGCTTTGAAGGAGTGATTTCCCTTCTGTTTTCTGCACTGCAGCAGAGAAAAAAATATGAAAATGGTGATGATTAGGCCAATTAGCAGTTAAATAAAATTGAAGCCATGAAAGGGTTGCAGAAGCTTTTAGAAAAGCTGCAATGCAAGGCTAAAACAAAATGAGCACTGCGTAGAAACTACCATAATTTAAGGGTATGCGAGGACAAACAGGCTCTGCCATCCATAAAACTGAAAGACTGAGAAACAAACATTTCAATGAGTTTGATGGTGAAAGGAGTGTAATGCTCTCTGTACAATATTTTGTTCAATGTCAGTCAGCACCATGTGACAGCACAGGTGAAGTCCTTCTCTTTCTTATCCCCACCTCACATGTGGGTCTTCCACTCCCAATACCAGACAAATCCTATTTCTTTCCATTTCCAACTTCTCTCTTTCTTTCTTTAATACTTTCCTAACTCATCTACAATGAACCGGGACTATATAATATATACATGTACACTAACTCTGTCAAAAGGTTAACTAACTCAACCATGTTCATTACCAAAAGCATGCATTACTTTTGCTGATTATGATTAGTTAGTGGAATAAGTGTTTGTTATAGTTATGATTATGATTAGTCTAAGAGGATGCACTAACTTTTAATCTGATATGACTTTAAAGAAATTGTGATTTGTTATGGTGTAACTGTAGTTTTGTCAACAAAGAAAAGAAAACATGTTTTAAATATTGCAGTGTACAAGGCAAACAAAACAAACTATGGCCCTTCTGGTCTCTGGTATTAAAGAAATGAAAGCGACTAAAAGGAGGTGTTAAATCTTGTACATGATTTAGCTTGAGGCCATTAATGGTAAATGATAGGCAATAATGAAAACTAATTTGCGGTCAGGGGCAGAGGGAGCACTCCTCCCAAAACGGGAAAAAAGAGTAGAAGCAGTAGAAAATAGGAACTAAATGGTAGACCAAGTTTTTTACATTAAGCTAAAGTAAAATAACAGTACTTTGTTGTTCTGCCTCAGTCTGGTGAAACATACACATCTATAGATGATTTATGTGGAGAGGAATGGGAGTACAACAGAAAAGGAAAGGAAGAAAAGAAAAACTAGTCTTATAAACTAATATGTCTGTCCAAGTATGCAACATGTATCGCCTGCTGTTAGTAGTATGTATTGATCATGGTGGTGATCTCATTTGGTTCTTCTCTAGAGGATCTAATCTTCTGATCTAGGTGTATTTGCCTATACATCTAGAAGATTCTTCTATAAGCTTCTATAAATCTGCAAAGAAACAAACCAGCAATCAGAGAAGAATCGTTATCAGACCATAAGAAAATCATGAGATGATGTTTACTAGTAAAGAACAAACATTTTTCCAAGAAGGAAACAAAAAACTTACCCTAATAAAAATTATCTCCAGCTGGCCATTTCTAGTCTTATTACCTACAATTCGAAATCTTGAGGAACGGAAAGGAGGAAAAAAAAGGTCAACTTGTCAGAAGAATTCTGTCCACATTGTTAAGCAGGGAACTGACATTCAGAGAGCAATTAGCAGTACCTTGAATTGTAAAGAAAACTAACGGGAAGCCAAGTCGCTAGAGGAGGTTGGTGGTTCTAACTTTTCATGAGAAGATGAGGTAGATGAAAAAACAGCACTGTCGTTGACCTCTGCCAATGTAGAGAAGTCAGCATGATAATCTCCAGCTGCTTTTGTTGGTGAAGCAAAGAGACTGTCAGGGAGGGCCTGCTCCACACTTCTCAAAGGCCAAGAGAGGATCATGAAAGAACACAATCTCAGAAAAATTGAAATGAAATGCACATACATAATGCTGTCAAAAATGCTGCACCACAATGCAGTAGAAATAAGATCTAAAACAAAGTAAGATGTCATACCTATTACTAAGATCCAAGTTTTTAGTATTTCCACTATCCTTGTTATCAGAATCATCTAGCTCAACTTCTTTCTGCGACTGCTGCTGCTCAGATGCAATACCTAAAGAATTTGTGGAAGTGAAGCTGCCACCATAGCCTGTCATTAAAACAACAAAGATGTAAACAGTCTACGATCTTGTTCATTAAACTATGTCAAATACGCTACCATCAATTGACTAACCCGCAATATCTCCTTTAATGCCATCAGGAGAAAGACCTGCATCGTTAACGTGACCATGAAGTTGATGGGGCAGGACCAAAGGATTACCAACAGAAAGACTGCGTTGGTGATGGTGAATAGGATTAGTCTTGAAGTCGGGAAGCTGTAGGTTCTTCAGCCTTCTTTCTTGAAGTTCAAGGACTTGCTGCAATTCAGCCTGCTCTTCAATTCTTCTTCTCAATAACATATCATGTGGATTATACAACATCCTTGACCCTGCATAAAACAAAGTTGGCAATAATAAAATGAAACGAGCATGAGAGACTCCTATGTGCAAAAACTTTTCTGGAAAGTTTGGGAATTCAATGGAAAGGGAACATATATAGGCCATATATAGCAACTCTTTTAAGTACACTCTCAAAAATTAAGTAGAATAAAAATGTCTCTTGAATTTGGACTTAGGGTCTAACTTACAAAATTGACATGTAAGGCAAAAATTGTCCAAGCCATATATATAAGAACTATATATACCGAATTGATGTAGAATCTCAAAGCACCCTCTCACCTCTAGACTAAACCATCTAGAACAGAGACAAATGCAAGTGGTCCAATAACAACATTTGCTCGCATCCAAGAAGAGACATCTAGAGCATAAAATGCAGGTAACCCAATGAAAGGTCTACAAAAACTCTTAGAACATCTTTAAATTTGGGCCTAGGGTACAACTCAATCTGACAAAACTGGCTTGTGATGTAATGACGACCCAAGCCTTGTAAGGATTACATTGGCCTCATATCAGTTCTATAGTTGATGTAGGATCTTAACACATCCCAATAACTAGGACTGAGCATCCAGTACAGAGACAATAGGATGACCCGATAATGGATTTATGATAGACCCTTGTATAATCTTAGAATTTAAACCATAGGACCGAACTTAACCCCACAAAACCAACTTGGAAGGTGGAAATGGTCTAAGCCTTACAACTGCTACATTGGCCAAATGATCGATATGTCTAGTTGATGTAGGATTTCAAGAATGTCAATAGGAGAAATTTGATTACCAAGATGGAAATCATATGGTTCTTTAGAGCCAAAACCAGAAGGGCTCAAACACGGTGAAAGATCTCCTCTCTCTAATTGCTGTTGTTGATGTTGTCTCCTGCATAAAATAGTCAAAACAGTATAAGTTTAGGAATAGTAAGATTAAACAGTAAAAACATAATGCCCACTTACTTGTCAGGGACTTTTCCCTTCTCCTTGTAGGGCTTGACAAGTACACGTGAATCACAAATAAAATGAGGATTCCCTTTGGATAATATGAGTCTCACTGTCTCCGGATAGACAAAGGTAACAAACCCAAACATCCGCTTTTGCTGATAAGGAATCCTCACATCTTGAACAGGTCCAAATTTGCTACAAAGGAACAAAAGTAGCTATTCAATGAGCTCCCTCAATTTGGATTCCAATGTATGTGTGCAGCAATATGTACAGAAACAATAAGGACTTGCTACATGCACAGCCATTACTGTGTTATATGTAATTGCAAATATTAACTTATAACGCAAAGTAATGTCAATTAGAGATTACCATTCCAACCATTACTATGAAGTTACTACACACCATTACAAAGACACTTAATCTAAAATAATAATAGAACAATATACTATACACATGCCTTCATTTATCAATAACTATATCTTTCACATATAAAACATCTAGATTAAATCCTAAGTTTAAGGAAACAAAAGTTGATACGTACACCTTAGGATGGTGTGCACAATCAGGTGGATTTTATTCACTATACACAAAATTATAATAAAGCAACTGCATAACTTTACATCAGACATCAAACCTTTAAATCAATGACATGCTTTATAAAAAAACACTTCTCAGGCTTTTCTTTCAAACCCAAGATGATACATTACAACCTAACAAATTATGACAGATATTTCATACAATGAAAACAAAATTTGAATTTAATCATAAAAACACAAATTACTTCATGTATAGCATAATAACACAGACTACACCAACCAAAGATGTAAATTTATAGTTTGAAGAACACATACGAATTAGTAATTAGCATATTTGAGATTGTTTTACTTAGATATGGATTGACCAATGACGTAGATTATTTCCTTTGACAAACTAATAGTCATTGGTAAGCCGAAAAACTGCACAGCTATGTTGATCGAGACATGCATACACATCATTGCGGTACTGATCATGACTCGTGATAAGTAATCACTATCAAGCTATGAACTTCCTTATTTGCCAAAGCTTCTTAACAAGAGAAACTGAGACATATTATCTTTAAGGGAAAACACATTGAAGTGATACCTGAAAATATGGGATTAACCCAGTCTCCTCATGGGAGACATACATCATGCTCTGGAAAGTTTATCGCCTATAAAAGACAAACTCTAAATGTTACACATACAACATAACTTGAAACTGAAATTCTAAATTCAGTAACATCATGACCAATGATTACTGAGTTTAAATTGGGCACTCAAGATTACTGAAGAGCCAGGCCAGCAAAAGACTCCTAATTCCCTGGCACACACAAATCAATCAAGGATCACAAATTGCACCACTCGTGTATCAATATCAGACGCAACCAAAATCTACCTCCTTCGGAGCTTCCAACAAAAAACACACTAAGGAGCTCAACCAAAAACATTCAAGATATGTGCACACAACAAAAACTGTGTTTCACAACTTCACATTTTTCAATGGCACCGCATTTGTGCAATGTTATAGCATACTCTACCTGAAGTACTCGGAAACATCTTCATCTTTGAAGGTACTTTCCGCAGGAAACGTCAAGTAAATCTGTCGCGAGGCTGAGTTGGGCTTATCCCCAGAAATTGGGGATAAAAAGTCATTCCTTTCAGCCCTATCCCAGCCAAAGCCGCAGAATTCTTCCCCCATCATGAATGCTGCTGCTGCCCTGAAAAGCAACACAAGAATATTCAACAGTTAAACATCACTTTACAGCTAGAAAGGCAAAACCCAAAAAAAAAAAAAAAAAAAAAAAAACAAAACTTTAGAGGATTCCTTCTAAACTGTGCTACACCTTTGGGACTCCTGCATCAAAAACTCATAGTACTTCTCACGTGCGGTTGCAGAAGTTCCAGACCCCATTCTTTGAAGCTGTGGGACCTTGAACCTAACAAAATCTTCACGCTGTTGCTCCATCCCCTCAAGCTTACTCGGAGAGCCAACAGTGGCATCCAGTGAATCCGAGAAAGCAGCATGAAGAAACTTGCAATTGGTGCCATTTTTACAAAAGCCTCTCGCAAAGTAAAGGCACGGCTTGTATCCAAGTCCAGAGGCAGCTTCTTCACACCCAAAACCAACATCACTCGCCGAGAAACTCCTCCGGTGCAAATGTGAGTCCCCGGAGTGCCAATTCTGAGCCCCAACACCCAATTCAAGGCGTGGATCGACCAAATCTTCGTTCTTGGAAGAGTCATTGAGGAAGGGAAAGTACTCATTCACCTGCTGCTCGTCGACAAAGTCACAGTCACCGTTGACACGCGGCGAGAGAGCTCGGAGGTTATCGTAGGAGAGTAAAGGAGTGGACTTTGGACTAATGGGGTTGTTGTTGGGGAAGTTCCAAGCGTGGGAGTGAGACGAAGGTGAAGATGGGTTTCTTGCGAAGTCAAAACCGTTGGTGGGTCCTCCTGCTCTGGAAAACGGGTTGGTGGAGGAACCAGTGAGTCTTGCTATGGGGTTCAAAGGGGAAGGAGGAAGAGAAGGAGAAGAAGGAGTGGAGAGTGCGAGACCCATGTGGGTCTTAACCCTGAGAATGAGAGTGTGAAGCACCGGGTCGGGGCTACAAGCCAGACGAATGAGTTCAGAGTCTTCAAGGTTCATGAGAAGGTACCCCATGATTTTTGAAGCATTCTCAGGATCAAAATTTTTAATCTTGGAAAGAACCACATTTGTGGCTTCGCACGAACCCATCAGAAACGAAACCTTGAAAGAGAGTGAGCAAGAAATGAAATGGTGAAAAAACAAAAACCAGAACAAGAACAAGAACAAGATGATGTTTTTTAAGATGATGTTTTTGTTGTTGTTGTCTGTTACCACATACCTTAGCAGTAGCAGTAGGTTTTGGAGTCTAAGCATACGTTGAACACAACAGACTCACTCTTCACTCACTCACTCTCTCTTTCTCTCTCTCTCTCTCCTCTCTCTCTCTCTGTAATCTCTCTCTCCTATCTTTGGAGGGTGAGAGCGGTAGATTTCTCAGATCCACAACAGGAATGGATGGATAATCGTCAACAGCATAAGTTACAATATGCCTCAGGGTTTTCTTAAAAAAACAAAAACCAAAACAACTTTTTCATTTTTTTCTTTTTTATTTCAAAGAAATGTTCCTAATAAATACTCCATTTCACGGAATGTTCTGCAAAAGTAGAAATATATGTTAAGGCTTTAAACAGTTTCGTCTATATTACATTAATTTAAATATGTACACGTGTACAGAAATTTATCAAGATTGTGAATTTGAATTGGTTTAATTTGGAAAATAGTAATTGATTATTTTGGAAGAATAGTTCTTTCTTGAACAAACTAAAAATATTTTGAATTTGTTGGGACTTAAAAAAAATCAAACAATTCATCTAACAAAGTAACCAGTTGATACTCGTCAAAGGAAGATAACTGATTGATATATGAAATAAACTAATAGAAAAACAGATCAGTGCAGTACAACGATGCTTCTTTTAACGTAAAAAAATGTTTTCAAATTTTGAAAATCAATTTGTTTATAACTTTTAGATGGTCGCATTTTAAATGGAAGTCTAAATTTTGGAATATAAAAGGTTATGATTGTCCACAAATAAATAAGTTTGCAACCTTTTTGTTTTGGAATAAATAGATCCCATGATTGAAATTGTGTAGTTATGAGTTACTAAGAATTTAAAAGTTGTTTTAAGCTACAACCTATCAACCGTGTAATGGGTAAACACGCCATCGTACTAAAAAATGTTTACTCATTAAAACACCTTTTTCTTTTGTTTTTTTTAGGTAAATTAAGTTTTTTGTTTCTTTTATTTATAGGGGTGGAGGAATGGCCCACTTTTTTTGCTATGTTTTTTTTTCTTTAATGTTATCAATGACTATTTCCTCAAAAAAAATCAATGATTGCAGGGTAATGGCTTGCATTTAAGACACATGTTAGTTTCTCTCCACAGATAAATTAAAAGTAATTAGCAACGTTTCATTAAAAAAATATACATTTGAAATTATTAATATTACTAGTATTATAATTATTATTTAAATTAATAGTAGTTGATTTGAGAGAAGCTAAAGTTAAATATTTGAAGCAACGTCTAAGTTTATGATCTGTATATAAAAAAAATTACAGGCAAAAATTTTACTTAAGCCAGTTTCTCTAATAAAATTGATGAATACTTCATCACATAAATAGGAGTAAACTCAACTAAGTGGTTCAACTCAAACTCATTATGAGCGTTTCACCTAACATGCTAGTTTGATCTAATAAACCCGAATTTCTTTTTAAACGAAAACCGTGTTAAGAGTTTATGTTGAGTATTCACAATATACTTTTAAGTTTTTAATATTTTTGAATAATCAAAATATATGTTTGTTATTGCTAATTTTATAATCTCAATTCTCTAAGTATCGATGGAAAAAAATGTACTAACATCAAATTTTAGGCTATATTTAATCAGTCATTAGTGAGAAATTAGTCTATTTGACAATTTTTTTATAGATCTGCTTCTTTCTAACCACAACGAGGTTACCCATAAACAATGAAGTTAATATTTGGAGTCTTACCTCCTCTCTCAACTACTCCTTAAACTAATGAAATTCTATAATGAGTCTTTAGAACATTATAGTATATAAAAGAGTGATATGTTTGAAGTCCACATTTTTTATTTATTTTACAGACATTTATTAAGAGTTTATTTAATATTTTTTCAATAAAAACTGGTTTACTGATTTACTAAATTTTTTCCACCAAGAATCAATTTTGTACATAATTTTAATTTTTCTCACCAAAATTTTTGCGGAAATTTTTGTTTAAACACATCTTAAATATCCCTTAGAAATATTGCATTATCCTTATTTTAAGATTAGAAAAGAACAAGAAAAAATCGACATGGATAACTAAAAAGGAGCACTCAAATAGTGGTTATTTTTATCTAGAAGGGAAAACCATTTCCATAAATTTTTTTATTTTCGTATAAGTTGAATAATCGTTTTCCCCTCATCTAGATTAACTAAAAAGAAAGAAATATGGTCTAACAAAAACTAGAGTTCCCATGTATTATGGAGAGTTGTAACATTTGGTAGAAGAGTTGTTACCGGAGAAATTAGGAAAGGAAAATAATAAAGGAGATATTTATATAAAGATAAAAAGAGGAAGGTGAAGACAGTGGGAACAGCATCCGTGCGCAATTGGTAGCATCGAGCATTTCACAATTAATAATTGCCAACCTTTCACCGAGTTAACATTTAACATGCATGTGCCTTTGGACTAGTATTAACAAGTGTGCTTCACACGCGTGTTTTATAACTAAAACTAAACGACAAAGATCCACCAAACCCAAATATAGGTGTTGCATGACTCTTTTAACTTTATTAAGCCTTTACACGTAACAAATACCAATACTCGTGTAAATGCACGGACAGGTAAATAAAAAGAAATGAGAAAAATATCCATAAATTGAAAGAAGAGAGATTTGTAGCCCAAAAAAATGGAATAAAAAGAGGCTCTGAGACACACTCTCACATGTAACAGAAGCAAGCTGCAAACGAAAAGAGACCCTACGTTCCTCAACATAATAACGTTACATGTAAGAAAAAGCATATCCAAGACACGTTACTATAATGAAACAAATGTAAGTTAAACAGGCATACACCATAATAAACTAGCTAAAAGTTTAAACCATTCAACAAGGGATGTATCAGACGGGAATCGTCAGCATCAAATATGTATTTTGCCTGACGGAAGCACAACTATCAGAAAAATCCTCCACGGCCAAAGCGATAAAACCAAGCTGCTCATTTAACGGTCCACACACATCAACACAAACATTTACTGAATACACATGTCAATATCTCCTCCGGGGGCTCCTGGAGCGCCTTTCACGAGGTGCTCTGCAAAATAATAAAGTTAAAATCATTCTTAAACACGGAAAATTTCAGAATACAATTCCAGAAAACCTTAACCACATCACTAAGTTCTAGATAGCCAAAGTTCACATAAGGGGAAGAAACAGAGCGTTAGTATCTGCTAAACACAACTAAAAAGGGGAAGCTCTTTTCATATTGTAATAAAAGAGTTGAAAATTGGAACAAATTGTTTCAACTTATCCACTGTCCAAAAAAATACACCGCGTTTTCAGTTTTCATTTTTCTCGATCCTTTAGCCAAGGAGAAACTTATATAATATCCATTTTCATTTCTGTTAAACCAAAGAAACAAAAATATGCTTTACAAGCTTTTAGGTAATTTCACATTGGCTGAAAAATTCCACATTGGGAAATACCAAACCAAACAAAGTGACACCAAGACCAACACTGCATACAAATGGGACTTTAATGTTGCAAAACAACAAAATTCTGTCAAGATTTTATCATTAAACATGTATAATATAATCATACCTAGCATTCTTTCTTCTGATTGACTCATTGATAGGTCCACTGCTGAAGGCCCAGTCAACATAAATGGTTTGGGTAAGAAGCTCAGATCCATTCAAATTCTCTATTGCATTTCGAGCTTCTTCAGCACGCTCATATTCAATCAGTGCATAACCCTGACATAAAAAAGTTCATTAGACCAGAAACCAAAACTTCCAAATGATAAAGTTGCTAATAGAGAAATGTGATAAACAAAGTTATAGGAAGCAGTAAAGCAAATTTGCATTCCTAATACTAATTAAAAAAAAAAAAAAGAGCAATCAATGTTTGTACATGAAAACGCAAATGGCAGAAAATCTTGCTAGACGGGAATTAACCCTGCTTAATAATATTCTACAGAAAGAGACTCGAATTTTAATAAAATGGACTAGTAGGGACAGAGGTCTACAAGATTACAATATAATAGAGAAGGTGGAGTAATAACAATAATCTATACATGGTTAGAAAAAAATTGTATCTTTCTTCCTTCAGATTCTTTCAAACTCAAGACATGAAGATGTTATACTTGCAGTACCACCAATTTATAAGAAAACAATGCAGGGGCAGCCAATTCCAAATCCTTTCCTATTAATGAGAAACATATTAACAACATTCCACAGAGTAACAGTACTGGGCCAATAATTAACCACCAAGAGAAACAAAACTCATGCCAGTAGAAGGATAGAAAAATGTGGTAAGCAAAGTTATGGGAATAAAGAGAGCAAAATTCGCTGTATGTACATAAAAGCACATATGGCAGCAAATCTTGCTAAGTCAATAAACCCTGCTTATGATTTACAAAGAGTCTAAACAGAGACTTGTCTTTTTAATTAATGAATTAGTTGAATGAAGGGACAGAGGTAAACAAGGATACACCGTAATAGAAATGGTGAATAAATGACAATAACCTACACATGGTTAGGAAGAATTGTATCTTTCTTCCTTCACATTCTCGCAGAGCAGAGTCATCAGGATGGTATTTATTTTATACTTGCAACACAACAACTCCAATTGGGTAGGGTGGGGCGGGGGTTTGTAATTTGTTGGCATAAAATATCAGCTTTGAGCCAGTAATTATCCACCAAGTGAAACAAAATTCAAACCAAGAGCCATGACGAGGAAAATAGGAACCAAACTAAAAGAAACATCACAACATCAAAAATCAAAATGACTCAAATCACCAGAATGGATCAGCGACCAGGACACCAGATACAAAACGGCAACCACCAAGTAGATCAAACATTCATCAATTTCCACTTAGGTTATAACCATACATAGGTGTTGATTGAAACGAAAGCATACACAAATTTAAGTCAAAGTACAGTTAAATTTCTCCGTAATAAAGGACGATAAAGAATCGAAAGGCTTTATCTAACCAGACAGTGACTAGATAGTATGAGTATCCAACGGATTATCCTAACGACTACGAAGCTCAGTAAATCAATAGTAACAAAGAAGAAGAAAAGAGGAACAACGAGTTACTTTAACAAAACCAGTGCGGCGATCGAGATTCAAATGCAGGTTCTTAATCTCTCCGTATTCACCAAAGGCATTCTGCAAATCATCCTCTTGAGCTTCCTCGTGCACGCCGGTCACCAGAATGATCCATCCTTCAATGGCTAGAAGGAGCGAAAGAAAATATAAATAATTAAATTAAATAAAAATAAATAAATAAATAAATAAAACCCTAACCCTAAGAGGGAGAGGGGACTGACATCTCTGAGGGCCAGGGCCACCCTCGGTGGTGAGGGAATCGAAATCGGAGCCGGAGAGCCGAGTGTTGCGGTTGGCGTCGGTGTCCTGCCGGAAGCCGCGACCCTTGGTCTTTTTAGGGGCGGAGAGAGAGGAAGTGGCCGCGGCGGTGATGGCGGATTTGAGCTTAGGGTGAGGCGGAGAAGCGTCGGCGTCGGGAGCGCCGTCCTCGTCCATCAAGTCATCGTCCTCGGGCTCGAAATCCAAGGCTTCTCCGTCGGCTGCGCCACCTTGCATTTCCGCCTCTGCTTCTTTTTTCTCAACACACAGTAAAATCGAATTCGATAATAGTTTTTCAGTGTGAGAGAGAGTGAGTGAGAGAGAAACCCTTTTATGCGTCCTAGTTTATCTATTGCAATGGTAAAAACCTTTGGGGTTTATCTAGGGCACACCCTTATCTATATTTTTTATTTTATTTTAAATATTTCCTAAACTTATCTTAGTGTTTCTTTTGACAAAATTATTTTTTATCCATATATTTTACTTACTTTTCAGTTAATTGAAATTAATCTGAGATAAACATTAACAAGCCAATAAATCAAATCAGTGAAGAAACATTTTAATTATAGTTTTAAATTTTAAAGATGGGTTTTGCATTTTACTTATTTTTTCTATTTGTAAACTAAAATAAAAAATAAAAAAATGAAAATTATGAGATGTCCTACTAGAATAAAAGGCATGTGATTTTTAATCTACAGAAATTAGTTGAATATAGATCTAGATAAAAACAAGTTTAGATCTAGATAAAATATTTATCCATAAAAAAGGTATAGGATATTTTTTGATGTAAAAATTATAGGTATTTAAAAAATAGACCGGTCTTTCATACATTAACCCTTCCCACAATTGATTTTATTTCAATAATATATATATGTTGTTGGATATTTCTTCACATTAAGAATTAAAGGTCTCAAACTTTATATTTGATATTTGTAATTGGTCTGGAAATAGGTAGTACGATAAATTTAAAATCGATTTATAATACGAAATTTACATTTATTTTTATATTATAATTTAGTTGTATATATTTTTTTTTATTAATACATGATTATTTTATTTATTTTAAATTTTAAATAAGTTTACGAACAAACACTCTTAAGAAAATATATTAGTATTTTGTACATGGAGTTATAAATAAATTAATTAAAAATGATAACAAATATATTAATCCGTTTAATTCAATTAATGTAATATATATATATAAAAACATTTATAGTATGACACGAGTTTGTATATTAAATAAAAGATAAATAAGTATTTTATAAATATATTTTAAACATCTATGTGATTAAATTTTATTTGGGGAAAGATACACAATGACTTTGGGATATAAGTATGAGTTTATATAATTAATAATGATGTTGAACTCTTATAGCAATTTGTTTTGTTTTTTTTTTCATTTTTTATATTTGGAAATTTAAAAAAAATCAAAAATAAATTTATTATGTTGCTGAAATTTTGTTGTAGAGTTCGTTTGAAATCATGCTTTAATATTGGGATTTTTTTTAAATATATTCATTAGGATGAATTTTTGTTGTAAAGTTTTGTTGAATTTTTGATTGATTGTATAAAGTTAAAGTTTAGGGTTTAAATATCGAAATTTGTTATATGTGATAGTGTGAACAATATTGTAATATCATAATACTAGGATAAAAATTATATATTACTATATATAGTTAGTTGATGGTTTTAAAACTTAAATCCTAAAAAAACATACAAATAGTTTTGTAAATAAAATAAAATTTTCAACGACGATGTGTCTAGTTTCTAAAAAGAAGAAAAATAAAGATAATACCTTACAAAACTATCTTCAAAGGTTAAAAAAATAGTGATTATAGTTATTAAAAAAAAATATGGTCATTCTTCTTATTTGAGTATTAAAATAATAACAAATTTTTTAATGTACTTATTTCTTTATTATAGCTTCTCTCTCTATGTTATCACTATCATTAATGAGTCCTACTTTATTGTTGGTGATTATTTTACAGGCATCATCTTCATTAACATTAGTCACTTAATGATGTCTTTCCTAAAGAATTTGTCCTTAACCTATATTGTCACATTTTCTATCTTCATCTAATATTACCACTTCTAATATTATCACTTATCACTGTCATTGTTTTTACTATTTGTCACTAATTTAATTGATATTGTTTTTCCTTTCATAGTACCTTTTGTTAATTTTGTTTGAAGGTAATTTTTATTTTGAATTATTATTTACTTCTATTATTATTTTGATTTAATTTTTTTTATATATATTACATGGAATTTAAAGTTGTTATATTGTGCTTAAGTAGAATTTATAACTTATTACTTAATATATATACGAGTATATCCCATCACCATTTTTACTTCAAAATATAAGTTGGAGTATTTCTTTTATATTCTTATTTTTTTAAAGATTGTCATTTGGATTGTTTCTTTAAATATAAGCTTATATTTGAATATATTTTGACTATAATGTGTTTGTTATTTTAGTAAAATTTTGAATACATTGACATTGTATCTCAAAGTGTCCAAATCCATATAAATTCAACTACTTAGAAGTTTATATTTTAGGTATTGTATTTCCAAAATTTTATAAAAAATGCTTAAAATTGAAATTACGAATCTTTAAATATCTTTTTAGTTTTTAAGACTCATAAAGAGTATATTTAAGTGAAATAAATGTTGTCTGTAATATAATTATCTGTACATTGTATTGAATTGTTAAAGGCATTTTGTTTTGTTTGACATTAAATGTCTAAATTAATGTTATATTGTATAAAGTGAACTTCGATTTTTTCTTTAGAAATTTAATAGAAAAGATATTTTAGATCACCATGAACAACTTATTTTATGGATATCTACAATATATTAGGTTAGATGATATTACAAGAATTTTTACATTTAATTTTTAATTTTACTTTTGACTTGTAAATTACATGTTTTTAAAATTTTGAACACGTACAACACTTTATATATATATATATATTTTTTTTCTATTCAGACATATATCATTGATTTATATTTTTATACTGACATTATTATTTTAGCTGGTTATGCAATAAATGACATATACACATGCTGTTTAACTGAGATAATTAACAGAAAGAAAAACAAAATCTTTTACAAAGAAAAGAGATATAATAACTATTCCAATCACAACCATCATCATATAAAAATGACAATTTTAGTAATGTTTTTAAGGATGATCCATTAAAGGATAAGTTGAAATTCCAATAAAATTTTATCAGAATCCATAAAAAAAATATTTTGTACAATATGATATTAATGTGATTAAGATAGTTGAAAGTTTTAAAAAAGCCCAAGTTATAATATACTTATAAACTAAGTAATTATACACAACTTTAAATAATCATTTACCACTAATTACTAATACATAATAAATTTCAACTAAATCATGAAAGAAAACTAAAAAAATACATTTTTTCATGCCACTTACAAAACAGAGAGGCATGGTTGATTCTCAATGAATTAAAAAAAAAGACACAAAAGTTGTTACATTTAACATGTAATGCAGGAATTGGTTGCTAGTTACTTGTGATACACAAAGTGATTATTTTATATACATATTTTAATTTTTTTATTGAGTGTTAATTTTAATATACATAATATTTCCTTTAACCATGGTGGTAGGGTTGTTGGAACATATTATTATACAGCCACCATAGGCGAATTAAAATAACAAAGCGTGTAATTTCCGAAAAGAAAATAATTTTTTTAATAATCCATATGATGAACTTTATCTTATCATATCACACTCTATCACCATACTCAAACAATTCGCTGTTCTTCTCTTTCTCTTATCTTTGACATGAATACTCTTTCATCCACGCTCCATAGCGCGTGCCTTCCACGTGCACTGTCGCCGCCGTCGCCGCCACCCAAATGCCACACCAGGGTTTACCGCGTCAAGGCTTCCATTGCCGTCGAGCAGCAAACTAAGGTTGCTATCATCAGAATTGGTACCAGGGGAAGGTATTCTTTTTCCCCATTTTCCCCTTTTCGTAAACCCTGATTCGGCTTCTGATTCGGCTTCGATATATTTTTTAGGGTTCTTCTGTAAACGTGTAACATTGTTGGCAGTTCACAAATTAACACTTTCTCTTACTTATAATTCATAATTCGCCGATCTTATACCATTCCTCTATGATGTCCCTTTTTATTTATTTATTTAAAGTTATTTTATTTAGTACTAAACTCCCTATTTTATGTGCTGATTATGAATTTTTGTGATTATTTGTTAGTGTTACTCGATTAATTATGTAGCTGGATGGTAATGCATACTTCAGTTTTTGGTTTAGCAAAGATTTTGAAAGTGCTACCATCAAATTGGGTCATTCCTGTATGTTTTTTCATGTGTAGAGCAGTCCACTAGCTCTAGCGCAAGCATATGAGACCAGAGACAAGCTCATGGCATCACACCCTGAGTTAGCTGAAGAGGGGGCTATTCAGATTGTGGAAATTAAGACCACAGGTGACAAGATCCTTACACAACCACTTGCAGACATTGGTGGGAAGGGTTTGTTCACAAAAGAAATAGATGAGGCACTCTTGAGTAGTAAAATCGACATTGCTGTTCATTCAATGAAGGATGTTCCCACTTACTTACCGGATAAAACAATTCTGCCATGTAACCTTACGCGAGAGGATGTTAGAGATGCATTTATATGCTTGAGTGAAACAGCAGCTTCGTTAGCTGATCTTCCCCCTGGAAGTGTTATTGGTACTGCTTCGCTACGACGAAAGTCACAGATTCTCCACAGATATCCGTCTCTTAATGTAAGTTAGTGATCGTTTTACTCATTGTTATCTAACAGCCTGAAATAAAGCATTGTTGTTTCCTACATTTGTTTTACTTAATTAGCTTACTTAAATGGACATACATTCCTGTATAAGATTTATAATTCCCAAAGCATTGTTGTTTCCTACATTTGTTTTACTTAATTAGCTTACTTAAATGGACATACATTCCTGTATAAGATTTATAATTCCCTTTTCTGACTGCAGGATGTTATCAAAGTTGTTGTTACTTGCATTATCAATATAATGTAAAAAGATAGAAATTATGGTTAATGAGAAGTCATTTGAAGTTTCAATATCTGTTTTAAGATAACACAGAAAAGCAAATTGAAAAATTGGTCGTGTTAGCATTGTGTACGTGAAGCCTAATACATGCCAGTTGAAAAGAAGCACTTTGCGCCTCTCCACATTTTTTAAAATAAAAGAAGTTAATAAAAGTTAAATAATAGAAATGGGTGGCTTGCAATTAGGTAATGGTAGTTTGAAGAGTGTAGTTACGGGGATAAAATAGAGATCTATGGAGGAGGTTATAGGGACAGAATAGAACACAAAAATGTGTACGCTAAAATTCCTTATACCTGTATGTGTTGTTACAGATATCAATTTTTTAAAATGCTTATGAAAGTATGTAACATGAACTTGTATCACTTCCTATCATAATATATATTTTATAGCTGATGTTTTGCATTGTGATTTGTGATCAAATAATGTAATGTCATATTGAAATCGTTTGTGGATGGTTGAATTTAGTAGATAGTAATCATTAGTATGCGCATGTTAACACCTTGTTGACATGGACTAACAATTATGGTTGTGACTATAAAGTAACAGGCAATATGTCATCCTTATGAGCCTTACTCTTTGGTTATGAGCACTGTCTGTGTCTTCTTTAAAATTTAGCCTTCTTAGAAAGTTATAGTCTTTATTCTCTTGCAGTTTCAAATGGACGTTTTTTGTTGTCTTTCTTGAAACATTTCCTTTTTCTGTCCATGTTGCTTAAGTGGTCTTGTGCTACTTCATTTGTGAAATTTTGATTTTCTAGATCTCTGATAAATTGTTCTGGAATTTTATGTCTCAGGTGCAAGAAAATTTCAGGGGCAATGTCCAAACAAGGCTAAGAAAACTCAAAGAGGGGGTTGTCCAAGCTACACTATTAGCATTAGCTGGGCTCAAGCGCTTAAGTATGACAGAAAATGTAACTTCCATCCTATCAATCGATGATATGCTTCCAGCTGTTGCCCAAGGTGCTATTGGAATAGCCTGTAGAAGTAATGACGATAAAATGGTAAGTGATTAAATTTAGTGCACATCAGACTTGCTGATCTTTGGGGGTAGGGGAGGGAGGTTAATAGTGCCATGGAAGATCATATGTGTGTTCATCATTAAATACCTGATTGCATCAAATTGATTCTCAAATCACAAAAGAGATTGATTTATATTAGGAATCAGAAGCATTTTAACTTAATTGGATGATAATACATATTTACATTGGACCTTGCATTATTGACTCATTTTAGATTCTCAATATTTATGACTTTTGGTTGAGTGTGTTTTCATCAGGCAGAATACCTTACTTCGCTGAATCATGAAGAAACAAGACTAGCAGTTGTCTGTGAAAGGGCCTTCCTTCAGACTTTGGATGGGTCTTGCCGAACTCCTATTGCAGGATATGCTTGCCGAACCGAGGATGGCAATTGTTTATTTAGAGGATTGGTTGCTTCCCCTGACGGAACCAGGGGTAGGAACATCTAGTCATTTATTTATGTTATTTGACTTTGTATAGTTTCTAATCCTTCACAAGCAACCTTTCTCTAAGCTTCCGTGCAATTTCCTGCAATTTCCTCTGTGCAGTACTAGAGACGTCCAGGGTTGGTCCGTATGCTCTTGAAGATATGATTGAGATGGGTAAGGATGCTGGCAAGGAGCTTCTGTCTCGGGCAGGACCTAACTTCTTCAGTAGTTAATTAAAAGTGCAGGTACACACAAGTTTCATGGTCAACTTTCGGTAATTGCTTCCCTGGATGATTCATTCTTTGACGTTTTGTAGCTTTAGAGTAGATTAAATGTTCAATCGAGTTTGGGAAAGTGGACCTTAGGGTCAAATTGTTGTATTTTGAGGATATTAGAGTGACAGATTTTTAGGTAGTTTGTATAATTTCCACGATAGTGGACTTTTGAGAGTTCATGCTAAACACTCCGGGTGTTCCTCAGATTCTCTTATATTTTATATTGCCTTGTTTACAAGCCACTTTGAAATAAAATGGTTAACATGGTAATTGCCCAACTTTAATTATATGGTGAAAAATGTGATACTTATGGAGTGCAGGTGAAATATGGAGGTATAGGAAGAAATGCCAATGTGAGGACCTGCGAAAATTTCTCATATTTGGACTTGTGCTGGAGTTGGGTCCAATAGTATAACAGTTATTCGGCTGTCCAATTTTATTTATTTCTTAAAATAATTTTTGTTCAATAATTTGCCATATATACAAAATTTTACGATAATCTATACATTCTCTGCACAATCAATCGAGTTAGACCCTTTCAAAATTATGTTATTGACAAGTCCTTAAAAACATAAGATGTTTTAATTAAAGATTATATTAAAGGGTATTATATATTAAACATAATAATAGAATCAAAAGTGAATTGAAGCCTTTAAAATGGGACAATATCAAAGACTGATTTTCTTAATATTCCTTTTGTTGTTTCACCATTGATAGTTTAGAATATATTAATAATTGATTTTTATCTTCATTTTATGAATGATCAAAGTAATAAACTTGTTTTAATAGGTAAAGAAACAAAATATTTTGATATACTTCAATTGACATTTAAAAACAGTGTTAATTTGCGAGATGAAGTTTTAACTTAGTAAATGAAAATACTTTCGATGATAATAATCAAACATATTATAATTCTTACATCTATAAATGTTTAAAAAGATTATATATTTTGGTTTGAAACGAGTATTACGTTAGGTTTGAAATAAGTATTATTGTTGTATCTCACCTATTCTTGTATTTCTTTTTAATTCGCTTCCTTCCACGTTAAGCAAATAATTTTTTGTTACTTACACAATAAGCATGCAATTAGTATGTGGAGAATAATTTTTGAAAAAGTAATAAAATCCATTATTTGTTGTAATCCTAACATGATTTGGGTATATAACAGCCAATGATTACCATACCAATGTGTTTGTGATGTATATGTAACAGCAAGCAAAGAGTAATGATTTAATCCTATTCACCTCACTCAATTGTTGAGCTACACTGTTTGTCCTCATCGTTTCAAATCTCAATCAAAATGTCTTTCTAGCTTTTTGTAAAAAGATGTTTAATTAATACCATATTCATCCACAAAGTCAATCTAACACACAGAATATTTGAAGTTATTGCACCATTTTATAAGATTTTTAAAAAAAATTGAAAACCCATTTGTTAAAGTTGGAAAACAGTGTAATTTTTTATATTTTTGAAACTTATAAAGGTAAGTACTTATCACAAATCTTTAAAACAGTCTTGAATTAAAAAAAAATAAAAATCTGAACATCATCAAGTTCAAACAAAATTCTGATAGAAGAAGGCCTTTTGAAAAGACGAAATAAAAAGGAAAATTCTTTGTCCAGTGGAATCTAACTCAGTCTTGTCGTGTTGTATAAGTTTCCATATCACCACCAAATATTATTTTCCAACCATCGTGTGCGATGATTAACTACCACGTTTTTTCTTTTCATAAAATCCTTAAGATCATTATTCAAAATTCATACTATATATATATATATATATATATTTATGAATTGAAACATCCAGACACTTCAATTATTATATTCGTACTTCACTCCATTCTGCTTTACAGATAGATCCATAGAGAGTAGGTTTTGGATAATTTTTTTTTTCAATCATTTTTTAGAATACATCAATTGTTGACTTATGTTATACTACTATTTTAATAATCACACATATTAAGTTTTAAATAAATAAAACATTGATAAATATATAACCATACAAAACTTTTGAGTGGTGATGTGTTAATTGTTTCTTAAGCTGCCATTTTTGAGTGGCTAAAGGAAAAACCCCTACTGATTCTGATAAGACGGTTTGATGACTTTATAGTGATGGAGCCCAAAAGTAGAATAGAAGAGGAGACTATTTAAATGAGAGGCATGTCATGAGATGAGAACATTAATGGAAGCACAACCACTGATCAGAGTACTCATAAAGTAGCCGCTGATTATACCAATCTTTGGACCGAATGTAGAATCTTACCAAATGTTTCGCCCCTATTCTGCACAGCGATGCACACAAACCAAGATAATAATGAAAATATAACGGCACAAAGTTTGAAGTACATTAGCATCAGTAAAAGAAAGTAGTGTGAGTTTTTCTTGTAAAATATATTTTTTTCTTAAAAAGAATCATTAATACTTCATATAAGCATTGAATTATAAAGATAAACCGAGTATCTGAGTTCAAATTTGGGACATCAAAATGATAATTAGGAAAAGAAAGCAGATATTTTAAAAGGGTGCTAGTAATGAAAGTATCTGGTGAGAGAAACTTCCACCACTTTGATATCAATAATTATCTTCAAAGGGCAGAAACTGTGGCCATTTATGTTCTGCTATTATCTAATGGTGATTTCAGAGGTAGCAGTGGTTAAATTCTAAGAATCATAATCCATATTAGTTGTGTAGTACTAGTGTGGTCTAACAATTACCAAACCTTCCCTTTTCTCTTCTCTTCTCTTCATGGTCAATTCTCAAATTGGTCTTGGGGACCATGAAAGAAGTATTTTCCATGAAGTTTTGTCATAAACAGATAATAGTGATATTCTTTTGAAAAAAGGTCTATTTGGGGTGCATGGTACTTCAAAAAGAACCGAACTTGTCCTTAGAGCAACTTCCAACACAAGTCTTTATATTTTAAGTGTTTCGGTTTATCTTTCCTCTTTGACTGTTTTGGTTTCCGATGACAACATCACCATGTCAATATTCCATCTGATATATACCATCTGGGGGCTCTTGTCTTTCACCTGCTTCTTTATAGTTTGTGCTTCGTGGTGTCCATATCAAAATTTCCAACAAATCAATCAACCATTTGAGCAGAAAACAGATAAGTTTTGGGTGTTCAGTGAACAGACTGAAAGATGGGTTGAGGCAAAACTGCCTTATGATCTGCTCTCTTGTGTTAACGGTGAGTGTAGAAAAGTGGGGTCAATACTTCCGAAGAAGACCACAGAAGAAGTGTTGGAGCTTGAAGACAAACTTGATGACCAAAAGATAAGTGATGAAAAGAAGGATAGTAAAATGGAATCAGAAGATGTGGTTCTGGTACAAAGGAAGAGAATTTCTGTGACTAAAATATCTGAGACATCTATGTTGGTCACTGGTGAAAGTGGGTCTATCTATGAGAGGTTTTGGAATGGAATGGAATGGGTGATTGTCCCTCATAACTTGCCTGTATCAGCAGTAAGTCCCGTATCGATTATTGTCCTCAATAAGTCGATTCTTGTTCTAACAGAAACAGGAAAATTATTTCAGGTAAAAAACCATCCATCAAGTTAGCAGATACATGCCATGCATGCTATGTTAAATGCTCACATGAATTTTAGAACTTCATTTCTTTCCTTATCTTTCATAGTTTCAGTGCATGCAATGAAACCTTACTATTCAAATGTAAATGTAAACTCAGATAAATGTTGTTGGAAATTGGAACCGAAAAAGTTGGCCTTGTCTCATGGATTTTGCTTTGCAGGTAAGAGGGCTATATGGTGACAGTTCACAACCAGTTTGGATTGAATTGGCAATTACTTGTTCTGAGAAAAATCTTCTGATGAAGTCTGGAGTTGCTTCTCGTGATGGACGGTATGTGAAATTTTACTTTCTGAGATCAAACATATACACCACGGAAATTGCTAAAGCAAAGTCTCTTGTGTTGTTTTATTGTGGAGCAGGAGAGCCTATTTCTGTACAGAGAATGGAACACTGTTAGAACTTGCTTGGATTGTGTCCCCAGGGTAAAACTCAAGTTTTGGTTAAAATATTAGTAACTAGAATGTTAAATCCTGAACTCTTTATCCTTTAATAAATGGATTTCAAGGTATTGCTAATTTCAACTCAATATTGACAATATAGAACAGATGGATAAATCATGGCCAACCAGCTGGAGCAAATGTAGCAGCAATAGCAGATGCTGCTTCAACAAGAGAAGTAGTATATACCATAAGGTGGGTGGTTTGTGTGTGTGTGTATTTGTTAGAGGCATGTTTTGTTTCAGTGTCATATTTCATAAAGGGTCTCTAATCAGTGTCATGCCTTTAAAGACAGTAGAATGCTTTGTTGCAGTAAATAAATATAAAGGCTTAGAAAGCATTGTGATTTATTACTCTCTTTTAAGGTCATTTCTTTTAGTGAGAATCAAAAAGCACTCTTAGTCTTTTGCTTCTGACAAACTTAAATGATATGGGGCTGTAGTTCTGCTGGAGATCTTTACGAATATGATGAAAAGTCAAAACCATCATGGAAGAGGCACATATGGAAAGATAAAACATCACAAGCTGCTCCTCTGATGCCATCTAAAGGGTGCAGTTTGCCTGGACTGAGTGATGGTCATTCCGAATCTCTCTTCCTTTTAACAAAGGTCTGTTGTCTACAAGTATTTATGAAGGTTTTAATCATTTGCAGAAAAAAGTGCTACCAAGACTTCTCTTAGCAACACCATGAAATTGTGAAATTCCCTCTTTAAATAGTTTGTCTAATGGAACTTGGTGGAAGAAAAAAGTGACCAAGGAGAAACTATATTGTTGTCAATTCTGTGTAAAGCTGAACCATTATATCAAAGATTAAATTTTTTAACAATCCAATGGCTTTTGCACATCACTTGAACATGCTTAGCTTGGCTCTGACATGGGCAACATTGCTTTTTGATGAACTTATTCTTATCCGTCTAGGAGGATACCATTTTTGAAAATACTTGGTTGATCATACAGGAAGGCACTTTGGTAGAGAGAAGGTTCCATCAAAGGAAGTGGAAATGGGTAGTTCATGGAAGACCACAAGATCAAAATTTAACATCTATTACACCAGCTCTACAAAATGAAGCAGCTGAAACATCCTCCACTTCTTTATTCTTCACTTCATCATATGGATTTGTCTTTGAATATCGAATTCCAAAACAATCGGGTCAGTCATCTCATCTCATCTCATCTCATAATGAAAAAAACTATTTTAGTTTCCATTTTTGATTTTTTGCTATGATGTATGAATAGTCTACCTTGCTTTTACTACACTTGGCAAACTTCTCCATATTCAAAAAATAGAAAGCATGATGTCAAAGGGAAAAAAAAACTCGTGGGAAATGTGATTCGTTACATTGATTTATCACATAGAAAAGGCCTTGTTCTTGTTAGTCGAAGATAGCTGAAACTACATAAACATAAAACAGAATCATAACATGAAAAGAAGTGAGTGATGAAGAGAAACATAACTTTTGTATTTGTTGCATAACCATATTGTATTTCACAAGCTGAATCATATTGAAGGACAAATACGTGAGAAATGATAGCTCATCATACTCATACATGTTAAATAAAGACCATATAGCCACTACATTTAGAAATTAGAATACAAATCTGTCCAAAATCAGAGTAAACTCATAACTGAACATTAAATAAATAAACATAATTACAGCAGTAAAAACAAAAATAGTTTTACAGCCCATTAATTAAGGTGGTGATATTTTCACACTACTGTTCATTATCCACAGTCATATAACACTTACATATATTATTATTTTATTAACAAGAATCAGTGTCAAATGAAAGTATATTGTGAATAGTGGTGTTAAACTAACGTTTTCCTTAATTTACAGTTCCAAATAATGAATTTCCAGAAGTATGGAAAAGTCACCAGCATCCTCTCCATGCAAAAGCAGCAAGAGGTATAGCAGGCTTACAAATGTACGTTGGTAGAATGCTGTTTCCACTGGATGATGGAAGACTTGCAGAATTACATACTTTAGGACACGGTGGTGAAAGTTCAGGACCATCTCAGCCTCAAAACATCCGAAGGAAATCATCATCAACCAAATATGTTTGGTCAATACTAGATGCGCCAGAGAGTGAGGGGTGGAATGCAGAATATTGCACAGAAGAACGTGGCCGCAGAAACTGTATCATTGGCATAAAAGACGAGTCACACGAATCAGTAGTAAGTTCAGTAACAGGTAGGAGAAAGAAAAGCCAAGGACAGAATCATTATTTATCTGTGAGTGCTTCGGGTGGTAGACTGATTCAATCTTCAGAAGAATACAACTATGTGCCAGATAACTGGATTAGTAGTAACTTTCGCTTGAGATTGATGAATGTGGAGAAGTCATTTTTCTTAATAACTGATGATGGTTTGGTTTTTGAATACATTTGCATTGAGAGTGCATGGGTATGGCTGAGGCATGAGAGCTTAACACCTATAAAAGGTATATTGAGTAACCATAATGGAAGCTTATTCATGGTTGATACACATGGGAGTCTGCTCGTTAGAGAAAGAAGAGGCAAGGAGTTAGCGTGGAGGAATTGCACTGCTCTGAGGAATGGACTAAGGGTTATTGGAGGTCAACCTTGGGATGGATTACCAGGCCAAGAAAGGAAGGTTACAACTGAAGACACACTCTTCTTTGTGAGCGAAAGTGGAAGGCTAATGAAGTTAGTGGTAAGTAAACTCTAAAGAAATAGAAGAACAAGATAAGTGCATAGATTTTTAGACAAAACAATGAAGTTTATATTTAATTGATTTTTCTTTTTGCCAACCATATACATGATTTGAGAATGAATCCCTTAATCAATTACAGCACCAAAAGCCAGATTTGCAATAATTGGTGAAGTAAATATGATACAAATTTTTCCCAGGTTTCTTTGAAGACGTTGGAATGGAAAGATTGCAGACACCCTCCAGATGCCAAGGTTGCATGTATACTAGACCAGGAATTGTTCAGAAAAAATGTAGTATTTGTCATTGGAAGAAATGGTCGCCTATATCAGTATAACAAAGTGACTGATTTGTGGCATGAACATTACCATTCTCAGCATTTGGTTCTATCACAGTCTCCTGGAACAGTTATAAGACCATCATTAAGAACACTCTCAGGTTCCCTCTTCATGATTTCAAGAGAAGGTGGCCTTGTCGAGTATCAATGGAGCTCAATGTATGGATGGAACTGGGTGGAACATGGAATTCCCAATAGAGATGTAACACTTGTAGGTTCACCAGGTCCAAGCTTTGAAGGCAATCAGTTATTTTTCATTGGTTCTGATGGAAAAGTATACCTTAGATACATGGACAAAATGTCATGGAAGTGGAAGGACTATGGTTTCCCCTATGTGCGAAATAAACTGGTTGAAGCACATTCACACGGAGGATTCCAAGAAGAGAAACTAGATTGCAGTGATAAAGATTCTGCATCATACTTGAAGAAGGGCCAAACAAACTTTTGTGAAGTGAACATTAGATGTGACTCAAAGGTAAATATTGCAGTTCAAAATAATTTTTGTAGAATAACTGTCATCGAATTGAATGCTTAAAACAACACATCCTTGCATTGTATTGATTGAGTCTGATTCAACACAGGTGGCACCTACAAGACCAATTCAATTTTCTGAAGGTTCTGTCATATTTGAGCTCAGAGATGGGAGGGTAAGAACTCATCAGATATAGTGAACCTCTATTTCAGATTCTATCAAAAATTATTAGCTATTATTATTATTACTATTATTATTATATTTTTGAGAATATCTCTTATGACAGTTGGCAGAAATTCAATTGGTGGAGAAGGGAGAATGGGTGTGGTCTAAGATCATTAGCACTCCAGCTAGTCGTTGCTCAGAATTATTGGAGTAGTAACCATACAACATTTCGTGAATTTAATTCCAATGCATTATTGTTGTGAAGAAGATCTACTGTCATTGAATTATTTTAATAAAGAAATTATTTTTCCAAACACATCTTCAGTGATTCAAAACATGAGGAAGTAAGAAATATGTTATGTTAATGTCTCTCTCTTTCCATTGCTGCAATAACCTTTGATTAGTGTGAATGTGGTAAACAATAGCCTCACAAGTCACTAACTAAGAAATTGTGCAGAAAACGAGCAGAAGCTAACATGGTTTTGTTAAAAAAGCAAGAACAAAGTTTATAAGTGGTAGTATTACATGGCGATGTTTATAAATCTATAACATAAAGAAAAATATTGTGAAACATTAGAATATCAAAATTGGTTAATGAAAAACACTAAACCTGAAAAGAAAGATAGATGTCAATGTCCTGTTCAGTTTGAACTCTGAACTTGTAAAATACAGTCTACTGAATTAAATAGCAGTTTGGTTTATAGATAATACAAATGATTGATTTAGCAGTTCAATCTAGTCAAATGTACTGTTTATTTAGTTTCATTCAGTTGATACATAGTTCAATTGAGCAGCCCTACATTTCAGTACAAAAACACTTAAAAAAAATGCGGACATGAAACTGAAGACAGTTTTATGGCAAAATCTTTCTGCATCCCATCGTTAGCTGGACTCCATCAATTTAAAAAAGAATCAAAAAATACCTTTTGGATATTGCATTCTGAAAATAAGTTCAGAAAAATATTTTTTAAAAATAGATTTTAAAAGTTATTTTCTTAAATATAAATTTTATATTTTAGAATATGTTTTTCGAAATCTATTTTTGAAAAATATTTTCCAGAACATAAAATCTATATTTGGAAAAAAGTTTTTCAAAATCTATTTCTAAAAGTGTATTCCCGAATGTAAACTCACTTTCTGGAAAATATTTTTTGGAAGGGTATTTTAGTTATTTTATGTCTGTTATGGGTGCAGATAAAAAATGACAAAAATGATGGGGTGTAGGAAACTGTTGCCCATTTTTATTTGACAAATTCTTCCTCCACCCCCATATCCTCTTCCTGCACCCCTATACAGTTTTTTGAAATTATGAACTGGATGGGGGTGCATCCGGTTCTCATTTTCAAAAAATTAAACCGGATGACTGGTCATCCGGTTGGGAAGGGGATGAATTTTATTAAGATAGGGGTATTTATATAATTTCATGAAGGGCAGTAGTGGAAAAAAAATTATATGGAGGTGCAGGAAGAGGGTATGGGGGTAGAGGAAGAATTTGTCTTTTTATTTGGGTAAGAACATCTAGCCCAATTTCATTTGACAGAGCTGGGTCGAATGCTTTGTAAACCTCGTATCCATCTCCTATCTCAAAGTCACCTACACGAAGTAGAAAAACTCATAATTCAACATAGAAATGGAATGAAAAAGGTTGGATCCAATCTATTCTCTTGTTGATTCCATTGAACAACCTCCGAAGTGGTTCTTGGTTGGCATGTTTACTAGATTAGCAACAGAAAGCATATATGGTCTCTGTCTAATTTTAACATCTGGGCAATTGACAATTATTAGTCCCTTTCAGCAGAGGATCTCAATTACTTTTTGTTTCTCTATACACATGTTTCCAATAATCCTTTTTTAGTTATTAAAGCTTTTGTAAGTCTAGCTTTAGTTTAACTTTCAACAACAAACAGCTCAAGGCATGATACTGAGTTTTGTATGTGGTTACTTTCCAATTAAAGCTGTTTTATTAGTTCAATAACCCATACAATAAAGTATTAACTGTGTGTTTGGAAGAGGCAATTTAAGAAATTGTGAATTTTAAATTCTTTGGAGTGAATGGTTAATACCGATTATGAAGATTAAATTGTAAGTTTAAATTAAAAAAATACAAACGACTTGTACCTGACTTCCTATATAAACTCTCCATTTTGATCAAACGCGATTTTGTTATGAATTCGGTTAAAGAGGCCATATATAACTCAATTTAAGTTGGTATTAAGCATACCGTTGTCTTCTTGAATACATATTAATAGGATTAGCTATAATCATTGTTGGATTAACACAAGTCTTACAACAATGCTAGTTCGCATGATCAACAAACTCTCCCAAGCCAGTTCTAGAGTCTAATCAGGTGGATAATTACATAGCAAGTCTAATCATGTTAATATTTATATATAAACACTAAAATACACATTGAATATCATGCAAAACTACAAACAAGGTATAGTAAATAGTAATCTATATTAAACAATCTAACGCCTAGAAGGCAATAAAAACAATGATGCATGCACACATAAAGAGAGGGGATGGAACTTCGAGTGCCAAAAATCTCAGTAATAGAAATTTCTATAACAAAAATAATTGAGATTCCATTGTCCATTTACTGTTTACAACGTCCTACACATCTATCACATACAAGAAGAAACAAATATGAAGTACAGGCTTTAAAAGTTCAGGCAACTTCATGTGCATGTGCATCTTTCCTATTTGTAATAGCCTGAACAGACATTCTCCCTAAAACATGAAACCTTTGCTTTTACCTAAAACTCACTTCTCAGTTTCAACGGGTATACAAGCACAAGCTTAGAAGATGAACTTTGTGCTTAGAAGATGAACGTTGGTAAGTCAAAAACTCATTAACTAATTTAGTTTTCGTTATTGGAAGATACTTTCTTTTTCCTCTTATGTTTGGGTTTGACGGCATCCTTCAGAGTCTTACCTTCGTTACTCTGCCCACCAGTTAGAGACTTGTTAATTGGAGAAATATCTGTCTTAATTTCCTGTGGTGGTTCCTTGGGCTTAGTTTCACTTCCTGAATCCTTTCGTTTAATAGGAACTGATGGTCCTGCATATTACACAGCTATTCTAATGAGTGGAGGCACTCAGGCACCATTAGACCACATACACGAGCAATTGACAGACACCAACTTATAATTTGAAATGGGTAATGAATCCTAATAGGAAAAAAACACTAAATAAACAGAGGAAAATGATGAATAAATAGACAAAAAAGCCACTGATTCAATCACAAGTTCAATAACAGCTAATTTCATAATTGAAAATGAAAGATCAGCCATTACCCCGTGAAGCTAGAGAAGCTTTTAGAAGATCTGGATCGACAGACTCTGAGTAGGGATCCCTGGGGAAGTGAAGGAACAATAGTGTAAAGATATAAAATGCATTTTTATTAAATTTAAAAGAATAAGTACAATTATTATCTCCTTAACATAGACAAAAATTCAGAATGGAAGGATCTCCAATTGGTAAGTTTACGATTCTAAGGAGAGAAACTCTTTAAATTCGTGCAGCTCTGAGTCAGCAAGTTTGAAATCAAATATAATTATTGCCTCATTGACCCCAAAATGATATTATTTTACTAAGACTCAGTTGGTTGAAGAAGTTAATTATTTTTTATGTTTTTACAAATTTATTTATGAACAATTTATTTAGTTTGATCTTATTGAGCAGTGAAAAACTATCAAACTTCATCCCTGTGGTTTGCTACTTTATCATAGAGTTGAATTACTTTTGCTCAAAGAGTATTATGCTACTGATATATATATATATATATATATATATATATGTATGTATATCATCATAACAATGTTTTTATATTAGAGATAAACTCTTGCTGGTTTAGTCTATAAGTGGAATCCAAGAAACATGAACTCTCGAATTTGAGACCTTACTTTGTAACTTGTACTAGTGATTACTAGTTTCATTTTCTTTGGTATACAGTGATTAGAGACAACTAGACTATCAATAAATTTCAAAACCCAAAACCAACAAAAAGAAAACTATTAGTTCTTGGACTAGCTGATATCATACCAACTTGAAGGTCCCCCGGTGAAATTCTTCGAGTCTCCCTCCTTACTATGTTCTTGTCCTGATGGTGTGGCTTCACATTCCATAGAATTTTCCTCTTCTTTCAGCTTCAATTTTTCCAAACCGCTACCATCCTCATCACCAACTAACTGATTTTGTTCTTCACCTATTCCAGCTGGAGCACCAGACACGTCCATGGGAACGGACGAAGTGTGCCGCTTAATCTTCCTTAACGCCCTTTCATTGTTGTGTATTTCCACCTAATCAGAACACACAAACAAAAAACAATTTACCAAACACATAAACTACACAGTTGATATGATACTAAAACAAGTGTAGCAATATAGCACGCAAGAAAAGAGAACTCACAGCATCCTTAATCTTAGTTGTAATATCAATAGCTTTAGCATGAGCAAGTTTCAAGCAATGCATGATAAATCTCTGAGAGACACCCTCTCCCCCAGCCTTCTGAATCGCACAAACGTCGCCGTTTGAATTAAGCGTCGCGGTCATGCGCCCCGTCATCACACACTCTTCTTCATGCGTCGGATCTATCACCTACACACATAAACCCTAAACCCTAACCAAAAACTTCAAAACCAAAACTCAGACAAAAAGAAAAAAAAAACGGAATCCGTACAAAGAGATTTTCATTGCTGAAAAATCCAAACGTCACAGCAATCGGGAGATGATGTACAATCAACGGAATCGGATCGCGCTCTTCGGGAGGGTGCACCACCACTTCCTGGCCGTCTTCTCCGGCCAGCGAGCATTCCGGCCGTCGGAACGTCAACAGAGAAGCCAGCGCCGCGATATTGGCAGCGTCAACAAGATTTCCGGCATTGTCGAGAATGTGGATATCGACGCGAATGGCCCAGACGAGTTTGCCGGAGAGGACACAGAGCGACTCGGTGTCGATGGCGCGGCTTTCGCGCAGGCCACGGTCGACGACGCGGCCAAGCTCGACGGCGGACTCGGTAGGGCGGCCGGGCTCGAAGGAGGGGTCGGCCATGGGAGAAAACTCGGTGAAGATGGAGAGGGAGCCCTCGTTGGGCCTGTCCTTGTAGGGCCTAACGAGTTGGGCTGTGACGAAGGTGATGACGTGGGTGTGGCCCAAATGGACCTCCGCGGAGCCGTCTTGCTTGGCCAGCTTGATGGTGAGCTTGCGGTGGTCGGAGGGGCGGCGGCCGTCGACACGGAGGTCCGCAAGAAGAGCCGCTTCGATGAATTTGTTGTCGTTAAGAGGCATTCGCCAGCTGTTTGCTAGCCTCTGCTCCATCTTCACTGCCTCTGCTTCCCAATGTTTGGGTTTTAGGGCAAAACCTGTTCTTATTACTTCACTTTCACTAAATCACACTATTTTTTAAATATTTTAAGTTTTTAAAATTTTCAATTTTTAAGATTATATGTTCTTACTTTAAATATAAATAATTTAGTTTTCATTAATACAAAGGAGCGTTTTTTTTTAATTATTTTATCGGTATGCAATTTCAATATAATTAACACTTTCAATATAAAATAAGGTGATTAAAGTTCATAATCAATGATTTTAAACCTTCATTTCACCTTGTAAAATGTTGAATATACCTTTGCATCATCAATAATGAAACGTTAAGAATGCATGGTACATGTTTGGCTTTTTGCCAGTAGAAACAACCTAGTTTCCTTTCCTTACAGATTTTACATTGCAGTCATGGTTTTACGGATTGGCCTTTTTGACGCTACGGAAAACATCTTGCATTAATTTCTCATGCTCCCGAAGCATGTCATCAAGGTTGCCCCCCGGAGGCATCAATGGTCCAGAGCAGTGTATCCTATTTTTCTTCGGCACATAACCCTGAAATCACAACACAACAGCTATGTCAAAAACTGTTATGTGCCTATTACATGTATGAAAAATTGTTGGTGTCCAATATTCACAACCTTAAATCTTAAGGTTGTCACATAGTAGGTTCTGTGACTATTGCAAACCAGAAATTACGTAATGAAGAGAAGGTAGGTTGTTGTTTACCGTGGTGGATTCACGAGCAGAGGAGCCTGGTTCCTTTTTGACGGAAGAGGTACATAAATCTGCTGCTGCAGGATTCAATTGAGACCTCTGATTCTTCAAACATGGTTCTGCTCTCTTACTCACTATGGATGATCCTGCTACACTGCCGTGCCTCATTATAGCAGAATGCTTGTAGCCACCGTGTATGCTTACTCTGCCTCCTTCACCGTTTTCGTGGGGTTCCCCATTCTCCTGGCCTATATATTTCTGACGGTACATTGTACTATTCGGTTTACTCTGCCAATGTCGAAGTATTCATCCCTCAGAATCGAATGAAGTTGTCAACAATAATTGATCACCAAGGATATATATGTTCATAAACACAAACTTACCCGCATAGACATATTTCCCTTAGCGTTATACTGTGGTGAACCCAATGCCTTGGTATCTCCTGCTCCCCTAATAACAGATGCTGGTGCACGTCCTCTAACAGCTTCCTGGTTTTTCCTGAATGAACATAAAGGTGAAGTTCTGAGTGTGACTCATGGGAAGAAAATGATCACTACTATCAAATCTAATTAGCAAGAGAAGGGTGTAAATTATGTATTTCTGTGACATGACATGAAGAAAAATGTCAATGAAACTTTGTAGGGAAATAAAACTTATAATACCTTGTAGCTTCCTTTTCTCGACGCCTGGAATCAAACTCCTTGCTTGGTGAAAACTTTGGTAAACTTGAGGGATCACAAGGTAAGGGCTCTGTAGTGAAGAACTAGCAAATATCCAACATGAACAGTAATATGGTAAGTAGGATACGCAAACAGTGATAGCAAATAGAACATCTTCACTTTGAAAAACTACAGTCAGAAAGCCTAAAAGAATATAAGGGGAACTAAAATTATAAACTTTTAATAGCTGTCACATGTTTTCCTTTAAAAAAGCACACTTATAAGAGCATAAAAACAGAATTAATTTCCATGTAAAGTATGTTTAAAAAGGGTTCACAGTATTACCTCACTCTGGAGTGCCGAAGTTGCTGATCCTCGACCTTCTGGTTCTATTGTTAGGAGCTTATCAACAAGAGCCAATGCCGTGGGAGAAAAATTTTTAAATGTTTCGGACACTTGGCGGTTGTAAGGGTGTTGTGGCTTAAAACTTGTTGCATGAGGAAACTTTGTTTTCTGCCAATAGTCTTCAGATGGCGAACCACAAAGTTTAAAAATTTTGTGCATTTGTTCCACCTGCATATATTAAATCAATCATTCTCAGAGTTAAATTGCAATTCCTTGTCTGTGCTTAGTAGTAATAGAAATTCCATGTTCATTATGCTCTTTTTTTTTGCTTGTTTAGGGAACCTTCTACCTCAATAGGCCTTATTTCTAGTGTAATCTGTAACAGTTTCTACACTCTGATTTCACTTAAACATATAAACTAAAACACAGGCTCAAAATGAGTTATGAACATTGATTCATGAAACCAACCTCTGTTCTTCCAGGCATGATGGCCTTCCCCGCTAGCAATTCGGCTAGAATGCATCCAACACTCCACAAGTCAATTGCAGGTCCATACTCTGTAGCACCCAGCAAAAGCTCAGGTGCCCTATACCACAGAGTCACAACACGGCTAGTCAATGGCTGCTTTTTTTCAGGATCATATACTGTTGAAAGACCAAAATCTCCTATTTTAAGATTTCCATTGTTGTCAATCAGAAGATTTGAACCCTTGATGTCACGGTGCAGCACACCACGACTGTGGCAATGTTCAAGCCCCCGAAGCAGTTGCTGCATAAAACATTTTATCTGCAAAGCCAACAAAATTATGTCCTCAGAAATTTGTTCAAAAATAGTAGCTATTTAAAAGTACTTTTTAAGTCTTAACATGCAGGGCATGTACCTGTGGTTCAGTTAACTTCAAGCCATGTGTAGTTGCTAGCCCAGCAAGGTCATGTTCCATGTATTCAAAAACAAGGTACAAACTTGTGGACGTTCTTGAAGTGACAAGACCCTCGAGCTTCATGACATTAGGATGGTCAAGTTGACGCATGATATAGATTTCTCTAGCCATGAACCGAACACTTTCCACATCTGCACTTGAAAAGCGAACCTTTTTCAAAGCCATAATTTTACCAGTCTCAAGATCACGAGCTTTGTGCACACTGCTATAAGCCCCTTGTCCAACCTGCACACACAGCATTCACTTGCATGTAAATTGGTTGAAACATTTATAAAGAAAAGGGTGGCATGAAGAAGTGATCTTTTGAAACTAACTTGGTCTAATTTTTCAAAAGAGTCTGCCCGTCGAGGCACCCACCCTTTGATGGCTTCTGCTGCCACTGAAGATAACCAAATTGGCCAACCCGAATCAACTTGCTCTCCTGCAATATGCTGCACGCTAAGTATTCTGCTCATCATCGGCATTTTTTCTTCTACACAACTCACTGTCATGCGTCTCTGGTGCTGGCTTGCTGCGGCATCTAAGTGTTTGATTTTCTCCTCTGAAGCCACTTTAACAGGCCCTCTAATTGCTTGTGATGATGAATTAACCATTCGGGGCACCGAAACTTCGGTGCCACTACTATTATCTAACTGTGTAGTTGAGACAGAAGGAGCAACCAGTTGCACTGAAGACTTGTTCGACTCTTTTTCTTTCTCTTTCTCATACTCATCAGCTCGGTCTTTGTTTGAGGAGTCTTTTGAGCAGATGCACCCCATATTCTTACAAAAGGGGTGTTGCTTTGTTTCTCCGATCAATCAACAAATCACTACCTTTTTGAGAAACTTGTTATCGTTGTTAAGCAACTGGGTACACTTGTATTTTGTGGGGAACCCAGAAGCTCCCACCCTTCTAATTCCTTTGGTCAAGTAGCCATTTACCGTGAAAACTTGTATTGGGTACCCTTTATTATCGAGAACAAACACGATCATGCCAGTGGAAAATCCACCAACAAAATCAATGTTGCAGCAATGTGTCTGTCAACTTACATCCAATGTAACAAGAATTCATGAAGAATGAATATAAATTTGTTTGCATTGGATTTCAAAATTCAGTGCTTTAAACCTGATTCCCAGATTGTAGAATCTTAACAAGGACTCAAATACCAAATGGCTTGAGATTTTGAAAATCAAGCGCTGTGAATGAATGAATGAACAGAAATGTATAACCACGGAAGAACAAACAAAGAAGGGGTTCCCCAATCAGAGGGTTGGTAATTCAATTGAAAAGGAGGCAGATGAAAAGGAATGAAGGAAAAGAGCTCAAATTCCTTGACCTTGAAAAGGCTAAAACCGTGTGGAGAATTTGTTGCAATGAAAAAGAAGCGCACAACAACAATAACAACAACAATGCAGATGATTTTCTTGCTTTTTTGTTAAAATGGGAAGAAAAAAAAAAACTGTTTTTGATTGTTGTTATGTTGTGTACAGAGGAAAAGCTGGAGGTTGAATGGAGGGAAGGACATTAAGGGAAAATTGAAAAAAGAAAAAAGAGTTTATTTGATTATGGGAAAAATGGTTGGAGACATGGAAACAGAGACGAGGGATTTTCGGGTTGTCAGCGAGAAATGCGAATCACCCAGCTTTCCACATTCATCCTCGCTGGAATCTCTCCATTCTTACACATCAACTAACAAAACCTTAATTTCACAAACACAGTTAAACCAACCTTAACATCTAAGGTTTAAATATATGTCTTTCTGTCATTGAATATTTAAGCCTTTAAACAAAATAAAATAAATATATAGTCTCCAAAATAATATTTAGAGAGCATGTTTTTCTTTTTATTATTGATTTAAAAAATCAATTTTTTTTTGGTTGGGGATGAAATGATTATCTCTCTTTTAATCAAAGAAAATATCATTTGAAACCAAATCAGTTTAACTATCAGGGTATGTTTCATTTGTCAATGAATCCATAAATGATTGACATTTAAAGTTTCATTGTAACCCTTCTAACAAAGAATAAAAATTTGGTATTTTTGCAACTAAACAAGAGGGCCACCTTGGACGTGGCGTTTTGATGGAAAAAGGCAAGGTTTTGAATTTGGCAAATCTAGTGCAACTCTGCATCACCAACAAAGATCTTTTAGCCGGCAAGGTTCTTCACGCTCGACTTTTCCGTCTCCGGCTTTTCTCTGACACCTTTCTCTCCAACCACTTCATCGAATTCTATTCAAAGTGCGATGAAATTGCCTCTGCCCACCACGTGTTCGACAATATACCTCACAAAAACGTATTTTCCTGGAACGCCATTTTGGCCGCTTATTGCAAAGCCCGCAACTTGCAAGAAGCATGCCGTCTGTTCCTGCAAATGCCTCAGACGAACACCGTCTCACTGAACACCTTAATCAGCACCATGGTCCGGTGTGGCTATGAACGCCAGGCACTGGATACCTATGATTCGATGATGCTGCATGGAGTTAAACCCTCCCACATAACGTTCGCTACCGTTTTTAGTGCTTGTGGTACTTTGTTTGATGTGGACTCTGGCAGGAGAAATCACGGGTTTGTGGTCAAGGTCGGTCTTGAAAGTAATATATATGTCGTTAATGCTCTTTTGTGCATGTATTCTAAGTGTGGGCTTAATGTAGATGCGCTTCGTGTTTTTAGGGACATTCCTGAGCCTAATGCGGTTACTTTTACCACCATGATAGGGGGATTAGCTCAGACAGATCAAGTCAAGGAAGCTTTGGAATTGTTTAGACTCATGTTGAGAAAAGGGGTTCCTGTTGATTCTGTCTCCTTGTCCAGCATATTGGGTGTCTGTGCGAGAGGGGAAAGGGACATTGGTCTCTGCCATGGTCTCTCAAGTAATGCACAAGGAAAACAAATGCATACACTATCAATTAAACTGGGATTGGAGAGAGACCTCCATTTATGCAACTCTTTGCTTGATATGTATGCGAAAATTGGGGATATGGACAGTGCTGATACGGTTTTTGTTAATTTGAATCAGCACAGTAATGTTTCTTGGAATATAATGATAGCTGGGTACGGAAACAGATGTAACAGTGAGAAAGCTGCAGAGTATCTTCAGAGAATGAAGTGTGATGGATATGAACCAGATGATGTTACTTATATTAATATGCTGACAGCTTGTGTCAAGTCTGGTGACTTCAGAACCGGGCGTCTAATATTTGACTGCATGCCATGCCCAAATTTGACTTCATGGAATGCTATACTCTCAGTCTATAATCAGAATGGAGACCATAGAGAGGCAATTGAACTGTTTAGGAAAATGCAGTTTCAATGCCAACATCCTGATCGGACTACTTTGGCCCTCATTCTCAGTTCATGTGCTGAATTGGGACTTCTTGAGGCTGGAAAAGAGGTTCATGCTGCGTCTCAGAAGTTTGGATTTTATGATGATGTCTATGTTGCCAGTAGCCTTATTAATGTGTACACCAAGTGTGGGAAAATGGAGTTGTCTAAGCATGTGTTCAGTAAACTGCCGGAAGTTGATATTGTATGTTGGAACTCAATGTTAGCAGGGTTCTCAATCAATGCTCTTGAACAAGATGCCTTGTCTGTCTTCAAACAAATGCGGCGACTTGGCTTCTTCCCATCTGAGTTTTCTTTTGCCACCATAGTGAGCTCTTGTGCAAAACTTTCTTCCTTGTTTCAAGGTCAACAGTTTCATGCTCAGATCATAAAAGATGGTTTTCTAGATGACATATATGTGGGGAGTTCTCTAATAGAAATGTATTGCAAATGTGGAGATATACATGGAGCCAGATGTTTCTTCGATGTGATGCCTGGTAAAAATACAGTGACATGGAATGAAATGATACACGGTTATGCACAGAATGGAGATGGTCACAGTGCTCTATGCCTTTACAATGACATGATTTCATCCGGTGAGAAACCTGATGATATTACTTTTGTTGCTGTTTTAACTGCTTGTAGCCACTCCTCTTTGGTTGATGAAGGACTTGAAATATTCAATGCCATGCTGAGAAAATTTGGAGTGGTGCCAAAGTTGGATCATTATACTTGCATCATAGATTGTCTGAGTAGAGCTGGAAGATTCCATGAAGTAGAAGTGTTTCTAGATACAATGCCATGCAAAGATGATGCAGTTGTATGGGAGGTTGTGTTAAGCTCATGCCGTATTCATGGTAACTTAGCCTTAGCAAAAAGAGCTGCTGAGGAACTCTATCGATTGGAGCCACAAAATTCTGCCTCTTATGTGCTTCTTGCCAACACCTACTCTTCTTTGGGAAGATGGGATGATGCACATGTTGTGAGGGATCTGATGAGTGATAAAAGGGTCCGTAAGGATCCCGGTTATAGCAGGAGTATGAGCAAGAATGATACGCAAATCCTTCTAGAAAACGAACAATGATCTCATTACATGGTCGTTGAAATCAAGCCACCTCTGCAGAGAGCTTGATTAGCAATACGAATATTAACAGGGGTAGATAGGTGAAGTGTGGTGGTTCCATTTTTGTCATCTTGTCATAGCTTGTTCAATTTAACTAAGCAATTTAATCAGTATGTGCTGTCAGTATAAAAATATTTATGCAATCAATCACAGATAATCTTTTACATAGCTCTCAGTAAATATTATAAAAATAGATAAACATGTGATAAATAATAGTTTACAATTTGATGATAATTTCATTTTTACAGTGAGTGCAAGTAATGTTTATTCATAAATATTGTATTAATATATATATGTTATCTTAGAAACATAATATTTTAATGTAAAAAAATAAGTTATGAAAAGATATAATATTTTTTAAAATGTTCACGGCATATACATTTATTTTATTATTCAACTTGTGATACTTTTGAAGAAATTTACTCAAAAAATTCGAAAAGGATAATACATTTAATATGATCATAAAAATTATTAAATAAAATAAATTATATTTTTTGTTACAATGTGTTGATAGAATTCAGAGAAGAGAACGTTTATCAGAAATGATTTTATTTTCCTATTCAATTAATCTATCAATACATTCTTTATAATATATATATTTAGTTTAGGTGGTGGTGGAAACATGCAAAACTATACTAACAATCCTCCTCAAACTTAAGGTTATTGAAAATTAGGTTTGGGAGAGTGGCTTTATAAAATATGAGCAACTTGAGCAGGAATGTGAGTAATAATTTAAAAATTGGTTGAACGATTTACAAAGAATATATCTATCTAGAGTGTAAGAGAGAATTATGACTGAGAACCACAACATTATACCATGATGGAAATCAGATTGGAAAATGTTTATGAGAAATGATTTTATTGTCTTATTCAATCAATCTACCAATACATTTATATATATATATATATATATATATATAGTTTAGAAACATACATTAGAGTTTCTAAGAGAAAATGCTTTCAGGTGTAACAGAAAATCAATTACCATCAAAATAAATCTTCACAAAAGGATTTACACTGAAACGAAAGTTACTAGTATTCCATGGTAATAAAAATATACCATTTATTTAAGAGAGATAATATTTTAGAAAAGAATTCTGGTGCCGTGAGTAGGTTGTGACTCTTTGATTCTGTTGGAAGGTAATTTGCATGTTAAAAGTCTCCATTTATTCTATTGGAAGAAGAAAAGTACCTGCAAGACAATTAAATTAGTTTTGAATATAAATGAGACAAATACAAAATCATTGTGATTAGGTAGCTATCACTCTTGAATTCCCTTCAAAGAAAATTTCGAGAAAGGTTATCAACTTGCTGGTTCAAGCACATAATACAGCAGAAGAATGACGAAGATCTAGGGTCTTTTATAAGTCATATTCTTGTTAGGTATTGCTTTGTTTACGGCTTGAAACTTTTATTTCAAAAAACAAATAACCACCTAAAAAGTACAATACCTAGCAGGAGTAGGACTGCCAAAAGACTCTAGTTCTTAGTCGTTCTTCTGCTTAATGTGTACTTGGGCAACAAGCCGATAACATTTCTAGAAATCTTCTTTGAAAGGTATAAGAATCGGAATGACAACAAAGTAACACTGTCAAGAATATGTAGACTGAACCATCCCCAAAAGGAACATCATCACCCCAAGAAGATGAAAACTTTCTCCAAACTCAAGTTGGTTAATTCATAGACTCCGGGTTTTATAGACAACGAAATAGGTGAAGGTTTTGAATTTTGAATTTTGAATAGACAAAGAGACAGGCGGGCGTTTTGAATTTTGAATTTTGAATAGACAAAGAGAGAGATGGCCGTTTTAAATTTTCAATTTTGATTGAACAAAGAGACACATGCACAATTCAAATTTACATTTCCCAGGTGTCATAAAGGTGAGTTCTCACGATTTGATGATTTCTGATTGACACCTGTATTTTTGTCATTTTTTTATAAACTATTGTTTGTTATAGATTATTGTGTTTGTCAAATATTTCTGTTTGTGCTTTCTCTAAATATTATAATTATAATTATAAAAATGACAGGTTAATCTACCTATAATAATTAATCTCAATACCAACATAAACTTGCACTTAAATCTCGATAATCTAGACATAGTATAAGAATCATTATATATACTCATATTTATTATTGGACTATGAATATGTTTGAAAAAGTATCTAATATATATAAAATGTTAAAATTTTGATGAGACTGATATATATTAGGTGTAGGGTGATATATCTTTTTAAATAGGCAAAATTTTCAAATTGGTGTAATTTTTATTTGAAATTCCCAAAATGGTGTATTTTTTTATTTAGTTCTGGATATGGGTAAATTGTGAATATCATTATGAATAAATTGTGACCCTATTCCACGATTTAATTTAAGATTAAATAAAATCATGAAAAGAGAACACTATTTTAGTTTACTAGATGAAATCATGTAGCCAAAATTTCAATTAAGGAGTTAATTAATATCTTGAGAATACTGTAGGATCTTAAGGTGGTGAATATTCTTCATCTATTCCTCTTCTATTTTGTTTTGCATGTGTGATGTATTGCTAATGTGCAACTAAAATAAATACACAGTTACAAAACTGGTTTTATTTATTGATAAAAATGGTTGAAATTAAATTGAAACAAATGTGAAGTTAATTTGAAATTAAACAATAATGTTTGAGGGGATTATTGTTTAAATTAAAATAAAAAATGACATTAGTATGAGATTTATATATTAAACTAAATTAAAAGTAAGTTTGATTTTGAAAATAAAAATTAAATTAAATTAAATTAAAATTTAGTAATAAAATATATTTAGCAAAATTAAGTTTAAGTTTAATATTTGAATTTAGTTACTAATATAAAAATAATTTAAAATAAAATTAAGATTTAGTAATAAATTTAGAATGAAAATTTTTAAAATATTATATAATTGTTTAAATAAATTTATTGTTAGTTTTTAAATTATATCTATTACTAACTAAATCTATTTCTATATTAAGAACTATAAATTCATAACATAAAATTTGGTACAGTATTTTCACTATATTAATTAACTCATTAATTAAAATATTAGATGTACAATTTCATCTAGTAAATTAAGATTGTGTACTCTTTTCACAATTTCATTTAATCTTATATTAAATCATGAAATAGGACCATCATTTGTTCATAATGATATAGTGTCTCCTATGCACTATTTATCCATATCCAAAAATAAACAAAAAAATACACCATTTCAGGAATTTAAAAAAAAAATACAACAGTTTAGAAAATTTGCCTCGTAAATAACATTTAGGTATTGAATGTTACTATATTTAAATTTAATTTATTAATGATCGCTATTCAAACATTATACCTTCCACGTGCTTAATTAAAAACCACTATGAGATTTGGAGAAAATAATATTATTCTATGTTTTTTTTTAGTGGTGGGAAGTGATTTCATACATTGGTGTTTTTTTCCCTTCCACGATTTCTGTTTTAAAAAAAAAATTACACTGTAGTACTGTAATTCCTGTACCACTTTCTCTTAAAAGACTCTGGTTCTTGGCCATTCTTCTGCTTCAGTGTGTGCTTGGACAACAAGTCGATAACATCTTTAGAAACTTTCCTTGAAAGGTATAAGAATCAGAATGACAACAGAGTAACACTGTCAAGAATATGTAGACTAGTAATACTGTCAAGAATATGTAGACTGAACCATCCCCAAAAGAAACATCATCAACAACATCATCCCCAGAAGATGAAAACTTTCTCCAAACTCAAGTTGGTTAATCCAGAGACTCCGGGTTTTATAGACAAAGAAATAGGCGAAGGTTTTGAATTTTGAATTTTGAATAGACAAAAAGACAGGCGGGCGTTTCAAAGAGAAAGGCGGGCGTTTTGAGGTGGACGTTTTGATTTTGAATTTTTGAATAGACAAAGAGAAAGGCAGGCGTTTTGAATTTTCAATTTTGAATGAACAAAGAGACACATGTGCACAATTTTAATTTACTTTGCCGGGTATCAAAAACGTTAATACTCACGATTTGATAGTTTCTGATTGACACCTGTATTTTTGTCCTTTCTCTATAAACTATTATTTGTTATAAATTATTGTGTTTGTCAAATATTTCTGTTTGTGCTTTCTCTAAATATTATAATTACAATTATAAAAATATCAGGTTAATCTACCTATAATAATAAATCTCAATACCAACATAAACTTGCACTTAAATCTCGATAATCTAGACATAGTATAAGAATCATTATATATGCTTATATTTATTATTGGACTATGAATATGTTTGAAAAAGTATCTAATATATATAAAATGTTAAAATTTTGATGAGACTGATATATATTAGGTGTAGGGTGATATATCTTCTTAAATAGGCAGATTTTTCAAATTGGTGTAATTTTTATTTGAAATTCCCAAAATGGTGTATTTTTTTATTTATTTCTGGATACGGATAAATCGTGAATAACATTATGAATAAATGGTGACCCTATTCCACAATTTAATTTAAGATTAAATGAAATCTAAAAAGAGAACAAGATTTTAGTTTACTAAGAACCCGAGTAATCTCTTTCGGATCAGGAAAGAACTCTCAGAGATCTTTTTTCCTTTTGGAAGATACAGGAGCGGAACAATCAATTCCTTATGATACACCAGATCCGGCTCGGTTATTGATAGAGTAAATAGATATGCCATTTCTTGAAATAGATCTTCTGATTCAAAATTGTGGTGTAACGTGTATCTCCCCCTGTTCCGGTCATGGAATAGATGAAAGAAACCCCAAAATGGACTTTTGTTGAAGAATGAAATCTTATTAGAACTGTCCAGTTCACCAGATGAAATCATGTAGCCAAAATTTTAATTAATGAGTTAATTTTAATATCCTGAGAATACTGTAGGATTTTAAGGTCGTGAATATTCTTCACCTATTCTTCTTCTATTTTGTTTTGCATATGTGATGTATTGCTAATGTGCAACTAAAATAAATACATAGTTATAGTTTTATTTATTGATAAAAATGGTTGAAATTAAATTGAAACAAATGTGAAGTTAATTTGAAATTAAACAATAATGATTGAGGGGATTATTGTTTAAACTAAAATAAAAAATGACATTAATATGAGATTTATATATTGAACTAAATTAAAAGTAAGTTTGATTTTGAAAAGAAAAATTAAATTAAATTAAATTAAAATTTAGTAATAAAATATATTTAGCAAAATTAAGTTTAAGTTTAATATTTGAATTTAGTTACTAATATAAAAATAATTTAAAATAAAATTAAGATTTAGTAATAAATTTAGAATGAAAAAATTTAAAATATTATATAATTGTTTAAATAAATTTATTGTTAGTTTTTAAATTATATCTATTACTAACTAAATCTATTTCTATATTAAGAACTATAAATTCATAACATGTAACTTTCATTCTCAGTAACCACTCTTTTATTTAAATTAAATTTGTATTTATTTTAGTTGCACATTAACAATAAATCACACAAGTGCCAAACAAAACAAAAGAGGAATAGGTGGAGAATATTAACCCCACTAAAATTTTGTATAGTATTTTTACTATATTAATTAACTCATTAATTAAAATATTAGTTGTACAATTTCATCTAGTAAATTAAGATCATATACTCTTTCTACAATTTCATTTAATCTTATATTAAATAGTGGAATAGAGTCACGATTTGTTCATAATAATATGGTGTCTCTTATGCACTATCTACCTATATGGGAAAAAAAAAATATACTATTTCAAGAATTTAAAAAAAAATACACCAATTTAAAAAATTTGCCTCTTAAATAACATTTATAAGCATTTAGGTATTGAATGTTACTATATTTAATTTATTAATGATAGCTATTCAAAAATTATACTTTCCACGTGCTTAATTAAAAACCACTGTGAGATTTGGAGAAAATAATATTATTCTATGTTATTTTTTTTTTTCGTGGTGGGAAGTGATTTCATACATTGGTGTTTTTTTCCCTTCACCACGATTTCTGTTTTAAAAAAAAATTTACAGTGTAGTACTGTAATTCCTGTACCACTTTCTCTTATGTTTTGGTAAACCAAAGTTGTGATTATTCTGCACTTTTATTAGATTATATTAATCAAAGTCGTGATTGACTTTGTTACCATTACTAAAATTATTTTTAGTTGTTATAACTTCATCTGAAAGAGTTTGAAGAAGTCCTATTCACCACTTTATAAAGTGATGCTCATCCAACACGATTTACCAACAAATATAGTTTTCAAAAAATTTGTCCTTTCAATAATTCTTAACAAAATCTAGACAAAACCCAGATTTGAAATTCGAGAAGTGCTCTTATCCATAAACCTAACAAATTTGGTGGTTTTTTGTTGGCATGTGGAAAAGGAAGAGATAGAAGATGGAGGGAAGTATCCGCTGCTCCGCCAACTACGTTCCGCTCACTCCGATCACCTTTTTGGAGCGCGCCGCCGTCGTTTACCGTCACAGATTCTCTCTCGTCTCCGGCGACGTCACCTACACGTGGCAACAGACCCACCACCGCTGCATCAAACTCGCTTCTTCCATTTCTCAACTGGGTGTCGGTCTTTCTCCCCGCGATGTGGTTTGTTTCTTTCGCCGCTACCCTTTTCCTCAATTTCACTCTTTTCTTCTTCTTCACACTCCCCATTAGCCATATTGGATAAAAACTCAAACTTTTTTTTTGGGTTTAGTTTGATACGTTTGCTTTTAGCGGAACATGTTCTATATCGAACTGGTTTTGATTGTTTAAGATTGTTATGAGTTTGATCAGGTTGCTGTGTTGGCCCCTAATGTTCCAGCCATGTACGAGCTGCATTTTGCTGTTCCCATGTCGGGAGCTGTTCTCTGCACCCTAAATACACGTCACAATTCTGCAATGGTTTCATTGTTGCTGAAACATTCTGAGGCTAAACTTATTTTCGTTGACTATGAATTACTTGATATTGCTCAAGGGGCACTTCAAATCCTGTCTAAAACCACCACCAATCTTCCCCAGTTGGTCTTAATTCGGGAGTGTAGTCAGGGATCACATGCTAGCAACAATTTATCCCCTCCTGGAACATTGATATATGAGGATCTTGTAGAAAGAGGGAACCTTGGATTCGAGGTGAGGAGGCCAAAGGATGAATGGGATCCCATCTCACTCAATTACACTTCCGGAACTACTTCCAACCCCAAGGGTGTGATCTATAGTCACAGAGGTGCCTATCTTAACTCTCTGGCTACTGTTCTGCTCAACGAGATGAGGTCTATGCCGGTGTATCTGTGGTGTGTTCCCATGTTTCATTGCAATGGTTGGTGCCTCCCTTGGGCTATTGCTGTTCAGGGTGGCACAAATGTCTGCCAAAGAAGTGTCACTGCTGAAGGGATATTTGACAATATTTTTAGGCACAAGGTTACTCACACGGCTGGTGCACCAACGGTTTTGAACATGATAATCAATTTACCACCTGAAGTTCGGAAGCCGCTTCCTGGGAAGGTGGAAGTGATGACAGGTGGTGCACCTCCTCCACCGGATGTGATCTTTCGGATGGAAGAGCTAGGATTTGTTGTGACTCATTCCTATGGTTTGACAGAAACTTATGGTCCAGGGACAATTTGTACATGGAAGCCAGAATGGAACAATCTGTCTCGAGATGCACAGGCAAAACTCAAGGCACGACAAGGAGTGGCCCATGTTGGATTGGAAGATCTGGATGTTAAGGATCCTCAAACAATGAAGAGTGTACCAGCTGATGCAAAAACAATGGGCGAGATAATGTTCAGAGGCAACACTGTCATGAATGGATATCTGAAAGATTTGAAGGCAACACAAGAGGCATTTAAAGGTGGTTGGTTTAGGAGTGGTGATTTGGGAGTGAAGCACCCTGATGGATACATAGAGCTTAAGGATCGGTCAAAGGACATTATCATTTCTGGGGGAGAAAATATCAGCACAATTGAGTTGGAAGGAGTGATTTTTAGTCACCCTGCAGTTCTTGAGGCTGCTGTTGTTGGAAGACCTGATGAGTATTGGGGAGAGACACCTTGTGCATTTGTGAAACTCAAGGAGGGTTGCACTGCTACAGCAGAGGAGATAATCCAGTTTTGTAGGAATCGTTTGCCTCATTTTATGGCTCCTCGAACTGTGGTGTTTGCTGATCTTCCAAAGACATCAACTGGGAAGACACAGAAATTTGTTCTGAGGGAGAAGGCAAGGGCCTTGGGAAGCTTGACTAAGAAGAACACTAGCCGTTTATAAAGCACGAGATGATTCTGAAATTTGAATGTGATGTTTCTTAATGTTTTGTGCATTCAGGTTGTGATGTTCGTTTATAGATAAAATAAAATCTGCCTATTTGTATGATATAAATTTATGCATTGGTGTAACAAAGATAAGATACTCATGACAAGTCCAATAAACCACCTATCTTTTCTCAACCAGAAAGTTTGAGTCAATTTATAAAAAGAATTAGTATAAACTCCCCAATTAAACCTTCAGGTTTAGTTTAGAAATGGCGAGAACATATAAAAAGGACCACAATTATTTGTACAAAAGGTAAGCAAATCTTTGAGACAGATGCAAACAGTAGTCGAGGGAAAGACACAAACTTTTGATGGAAAAAGACTCAAAAAGGCAGAAAAGGCAACACTTTGAACAATGAGAGGAAGATAAGACATGCAAGAAAGCACAGTCATATTGCAGAGAGAGCAATAGATGGGAATAAGAATTCAAGAGTGACACAGCACAATGGAAGTGTTTTAGGTGGAAATAAATTTTGTAAATTATTTTATTTAAAAAAATTATAAATTTAACGAAATAAAGTTTATACGTGCACTCAATTCACTACTATAAATATTGATGCGTAGGATTCTGTCTCCGTGCTCGTGGTTATCTACACTTGGTCGCTACTTCTGTGTGCCCACCAGCTGTTTGACAAAAATGCCAACTAATCAAGGTAACTCTTCACTCCTTAAATAGTTACATAACCGGTTTCTTTTTCGTATTAAGTTCGAACCATCTTTTTAACTTTTACACAAAACGTGATTTCTACTTGTTTAGCTTTATAAGTTGAAAAATTTAGTAGACGAGAGACACCAAGTGGTAAGCATTTTTATGAAGGTAAACGCAGTCAAGTCTTAGTTCGTTTTCCAAGGAAGTATAACAGTGTAACTCAAATGGGGTGAAAGTGTGTCAAGTTGACCAATTTAATTTTTAAGTGGATAACCTTCGTTTTGCTTTTGATTTCTGATCTGTAAACACGAGAAAACACGAAGAGTAATTGCTTTTAACTTGTAAGTGTAACATTCTAGACTATGCACATCAAAGTCAAAAGACATCACTGTAGTTGAAACCTTGACCACTTGAATATTTCTTCTTCTCTTTCGTTGCTGACGGCTAGGGAAACTTTACTTCATTTCCCCACCTAAAGATAATCTTCAATGGAAATGTTTAAGGCAACCCTTTCTGTACAATCTTCACCACTTCCTTTCCAAGTCCCAGAATCACCACCCTCCAAACCATCCCACCAAAGCTCATCAGAACGATCACCACCTACTCCAACAAAGCTCATCCCTTTCTTCTCACTCTCCTGACTTTGCGCCACCCCAGTTGAAGTTCTGCCCTCAGCAATGTTTCTGGCGTCAACATCCATGCCAACATCCGAAGCCACCTTCTGAACAGACCTCGGAGACATGTCCCTCAGCTGACCACTGTAAGAAGACAAGGTTTCGGGTAAGTTAAGTTTGTCCAACGAATAAGGCCTCCTGAGACAGTACACGGCGACGTCGTGAGCAACCGCCGCCGCCTCCGGCGTGGCGTAGGTTCCCAGCCAGAGACGCTCTTGCGTGCCCGGAACGCGAATCTCCGACACCCACTTGCCCCATTTGCGGCGGCGAACACCCTTGAACTTGTTGTCCCTGCTTGGACTTTTTGCATGCAACGCCGAACTTTTACTCATTTGGGTAACTTAGATTATGGTATTTGTATCGAGTTTGTTGAGTACTATGAGAGAACAGAACGAGGATGTTATGGTTTATATAGGGTTGAAGAATATAGTAAGAGGACGGTGGAAGAATCCAAAGTCAAAATTTTCAAAGGTCAAAGTAAAACTAAAAGATCAGAAGCAATAATAATAAAAAAAAAAGAGTCTCTGCATGCATTTAATAAAGTCTAAACCAACTTGGAGGGACAAAGGAGTACTAACCACACCACCTTGCCCACCAATTACCACCTCTATAATTAAGAAATTTGTTTCATTAAATACACAGCTTTAATTTCTAACTTTATTTTCTTAGTTATTATGGGAAAAATATCAAATTATACTTCTATGTAATTTGGGAAATTTTAATAAAAATATATATTTGTTATGACCTGTTAATATATTTTATTTAAACTGGTCATCAATTTTTGTTTTGTATTGGAAATTGTCTTCCACTTGTAGAGAATATGGTGGCATATAAATTTGACTCACATTGCTCAGATTTTGCTTTGAAGCCCACGCGCTTCTCGGAGGAATGAAATACACACAACTACTTGGAGCCACGTGTGGCGCGTGACATGAGTGGGTGTGATGGTTAGCGCGTGGAAAGTAACTTAGACCTCTTCTTCTGCTTATGTCATGTATGACTATATATAGAATAAGCACGTGCCGACTTCGAAATATTTAATAATAATGAAAATATGTAACATGTGTACAACATAATTTCTAGCACGGTCAACCCATCAAACTAGTTATTACTTTGTCAAGATATAATTTTAAAAATATTTTAAACTTAAAAGTCTATTTGTTAAGTGTGTATGATAAATTTTATCTTAATTAGAAGTGAATTTTATAAAAATTTTGTCATATAGTATCAGAGAATTTTACAAAACGTTAACGTAACGAAATTGTTATCGGTAAGATAATTATTTTTACTGGGTATTTATTTTTGTATTTAGCATACGCTTTTTAAATATATCTTTTAAAAATTTACAGCTTTAATTCTGTCAAATAGAATTTTGATAAGGATACATATTGGTAAGTTTTTTTTTTTTTTTCAACTATATATGCACTAAAAAAAGTGATGTATCTTAGCATGACATATACTCCTTTAAAAAAATAATACTCTCTAAAATTGTGTCAAGTATCACAATTTTTTTTAAAAAAAATAAAAAAACGTGTTCAAATAACTATTTTGTTTTTAAATCCTACTTAGATATTTATTTTAATATTTTTCTTCTTTTAAAAAAAAAAAACTGCATCAATTTGGTGCTTTTATAAAAAGAAATTCCTTGAAGATAATTGAGATTGAATGATGGAAACTAAAAAATAGATTGTCATAGCAAATGTAAGTTATGGATGCCCACATGTGCTTGATATTATAGACTTGAGTGGTGCAAGAAGTTAAGAGAAAGTTAAGTTGTCCAACTAGTGAGAATTTGTTCTTTTCTGTTTACGCCATGCCATTATGATGTTTCATTAAGAACCCAGAAATGGTAATGGAAACAACATACAACCAGAGTTGACTGAATGTCTTCAAATAAAGTCTGAGTTTATCTGCATCTAATTGTTTTACATTAGCTAAATATATCTTTTATATTAAAAATATAATTTAGAAACTTATGAAATACTATTTACAAATTAACTTATACAGACTAATTTTAACTTTATTCTTTTAAAATACTAAGAAAAATCTAGTTTAGTTGCTTAAACAAAATATTACAAAAAAAAATGTTTATATAAAAGGATGTAACTAGAGGCATTTGGGTGAAGAGGATAATGGTTGAAGAGTTCAACTTGGGTATCAATCTAACAACAAATATCTTAAGAACATTACGAGTTTCAGTAGACGCAAAAAAAGTGTAAATTTATCGTTTTGTGATTAGCCATGACCACCAATTTCGAATCCGACTCAGCAATTTGTGTCGGTTTTGACAACAAAATAATACTCCTCTGGTGCCTTCAAAAATCTTACATAAAAATATCACTTTTCTTCCAACACACGGTACTCCTTTGTTTGATAAAGAAAATTAACAACTGCTATTTAAAACAAATATAAATGTATGTATTTTATAGAATACTCTTTTTAACAAACTGATAAACTACCGAACCTTGAAGCCATAATGAATTTTATTAAGTGAAGAATCATAATAAAGAATTCCTGTCAAACAAAATAAGTATACTTCTTTTTCATGATCAAGTTTATGGCTTTAACTTTTTTTTTTTTTCTTTTCACTAATTGATTTTATAACATGCAATTGTTAAACAAAGGCACGGGAATGGTTATATATTACATCTGTAACACAACTCTTAGAGTTCTTTTCTCCGGGATTTAAGCTTTGAATAATGTACAGACTAACTTCTCTGCTAAAATTCAACTTTTTACGTCAAAGAAAGGGAATGCCAAGGATCAAATTCTAAGGACCCTTTATTTTAAGAATATGCATTTTGTTTTTCTTTTCTCTTTATTACAAAATTGTCACCTTATTTTCAACATATTTCCCCATTTGAAAATTTTGTACAGAAAATACTGAAAACAACTTTTTAACTCCAATTCCTATACAAATCATCTATAGCAGAAAACGAATTAAAAAAATTAAAAAATAAGGTAGTCGTTTTATAATTAAAAGCGAAAAGAAATTGTTGGTGAATAAAAACCATCAGTTCCAAAAGCTTACACAGTTGGGTCAAAACACATGAATGGGTTGAGCTATATTCTATCTCTATCCCAAACCAAACAAGTACTTCATGATGATCCACATTTTGGAATGTCACTGTCAATTATGAACTTTAAAAATGTGTATGGTATACAGATGGTAACATCAAAATGGTTGTACATTTACCAAGATCTAAACTCACGATATACAATATCAGATACATGACATACAAAATGGAAATTTCAATATTAACAGGACATATTATCCTGCTGAGGATCAGATGAATATTTTCATAGCAGATATAACACAGATGGTGTCTAATTGAAAGCATCAGAGACGGAGTATAAGAAGTCCAAGAAACCAGTTCCCTTTAAAAGACCCTTACCTGTTAAAAGCTCAAAATCCAACAACAGGAGAAAACCAATAACAGCTGCTCTCCCATTTATTATTTCGTTCTTCCCAGTAAAACCAAATCCCTCTTGATCCTCATCAACAACCATTTTAACCTAACCATGTCACACAACTAGTTAATAAGTCAAAAGGGCAGCTATGTAATGTAATACATTATCAGTTTGTTATAGTTGTTACCTCTTCAACGTTGACATCGGTTGCTGTTACACCAGGTTGAGCCTTCCCACTAAAGACAATTTCAGCAGAAGCATCGGATTTCCCACTTCTCAGGCTGATATAAATATTTTGTTCATCTGTTTTCACAGGATAGGTAAAGAGTTTCCTCAAAGCGGGTGTGAGAACTCTCAGAACAGGATTTTTTGGATACCATTCTTTGATATCTCCTGTTCGCAGATCAAATGTGCTATCAGTTGTTGGGCAAACTATGCACCCATCCTGCATAATAATTGTAAGAAATCATCTCATTTTCAATAGTTGTGACAATACATCATGAATATGTCAACAAAATTTATAAAATATTTTGTATAGATGCAAAATTGATAGAGATGTTGACCCTTTCTCAACTATGATGATCACAATTTACAAAAAAAGAAATTTGTGATCATAAAAAGAATACAGTTTTTGTCTATATCATAACTAGTATTGATCAAGTATATCAATAAAAAAATTTATGGTAGAACTCAACAAGTATTGACTCTATATAATAACTTACATTCAAAAGCATTGCTAAATTACCATCTAATGCTAATTTTCCTTTCATGTTAGAGCCTCTACAATGCAAGGCTTTTATAAGAAATTCTCAAGCAATCTTATTTTACTTTCAGTGGATCCTACCATCTCACATCACTTTTAAATAACTTTTACAAGTTTTACTCCAATGGTGAGACCTCATAACATCCACACTTTATAATTTTTTATTTCCACTTCAACTTTTTACAACTCAAAAAATTAATTTACTTACTATAGTTAAATATTAATTTAATGTTGGTTTGAAGTCACGTTGATATTATTTTTTTTTCTTTTAAAACCACCTGTACCAAACCAAATCAACATGATACAAAAAGAGTTTCTTATAAGATCTAGGCTTTCAATTTACGAGTCTTGCATTGGGGATGCCTTATGATCATCCAGAACTCAAAAAACATAACTTCTAAGTTTAGTTCATCAACCAATTTAAGAAGCTCAACACCATCATATCTCCACTAATGTTCCACAACCTTGTCTCTCATTATTTATACAATAATATCCTTCATCTTTCCAGTACAAAGGTCGAAGATTGCAATGTCCACAAAACTAATATTCAGTCCTTTTTAAATCCGTTTCGGATCTATTCAAGAATGCATGAAAGAGTATGTACCCCGATTTCTCTCATGACATAAGTACGAATATGATTGTTCAAGAAGCTTTAAGGCAAGCTTTTCAGATACTATTCAGCAGTATTCAAACCATATCTTAGAAAAAAAATGGATAGCTATTTGGAAATATTTGAGGAGAATCAGTATTAGACATGGGTAATACTTTTCCAATTTTCAAGTATTCGGACTTCACAGATTGACTTTCATTCACGTGCAAGGACTAAAACTTATAAAATTTTGTCCTATAAAGACTAAAACTTAATTTTTTCTCGAATAATAACTAAAACAACTTAACATGGGGGCTAACTACAAGGACCAAGTCAATAGTTTATAACCTTGAACAGTTACATGTAAAATAGAATCTTTATATTTTAGGGTTAATTGGTTATTGATGCTGATAACATTTTTCCTCTTTGACAGGGAGAATGGGAAAGCAGATACAAAAACCCTAAAAAATGTAGTTTGGGGACAGCATAATTTCCACCTTCAACATGATCACATGAGATATATATTACTAATGCCACATCTCTACAATTGCTTTATTCTCCAATTCATGAACCCTCTAAACCAAACAATAATAAATTAAAAAAATAAAATTGCATGAATTTGAAGGGGACCTGGGTGAGCTTGGCATTGAGCAAGCCTTCAGAGTAGGCGCCTTCAGCAGGAGACCTATTCTCAATGGCAAATACTTGATCTTTGTACCACAGCAGCAATATGGTCTCCCCGTCTTGAATGATCACGCGCCGCTCCCCTCTGGGCAGCGCCGCCAGCGGCACCACCGGAACCCAGTTGTCACCGAACGCCGATGACTCTTCGGCGACAGAAACTTGGGCCGCTTTACATTTGAGTGACGGAGCGTAAGAGGGGTAACTGTAACTGTAACGGTAACGGTAACGGTGACAGAGCAGAGAGTGGCGGCGGCAGAAAAGGGGCGGTTTGGGAGGGGCGGGGAGACGGAGAATGTGGGTTTTGGAGCATGAAAGGGGAAAAGGGTTTGCAGCCATAGATTTTGGGTTTGGAGAGAGAAAGTGAAGAGTTGTGAAACACCATCATCATCATCATCATTGCATTTGCATGTGTGGATAAGAGAGGATCATGAACTGAGTTTATTAGCCACCACATCTCTTTTCTCTAACCTAATTGCACTGTACTTTATCACTAAAACTTTAATCCATGCTTATTTCATTAATTTTGCTTACTTTACATTTTTAATGTATTTATATTTCTAGAATTTTCAAAATAAATTATAATTTTTTTCGTTGTTTTTTTTTAAGTTCTATTTTTAGTTTCTTTCCCCCTTGCATTGCAACAAAGGCATTTTATTTCTCTTCTAAAACATTTAATTTTTTAGTGTTTTCAGTAATAACATAAACAACTATATTGTGTAAAAATAACATAATATAATTACAATAAATTCTTAAAATTAAAAAAAAATAACAACAAAAGTTTATCTTCGTAAATTAACTTATTCAACTTGATTCAAAGTGACTAGTCTAGATTTACAATTACTTCTTGCACCATATCAATTCTAACATGCACCCTATCACTTTCAGAAATACTTTTAGCATTTTTATTTCAAATGAAGATGGCAGAATTATCTCTGGAATATTCTTTCCAAAATGCAAATTTTTCATTTTGGAATACATTCTTCAGAAGATAAATATAATTTTTAGAATAAATTTTTCGGTCAGTTTATGGCACGGGACCACCCTAAACCCTAATTATTGCACAATTCTTTTTTTCTTGATATTTATGCATTTGATTGGAGTTAGCACTCTTTTTTCTTTTCTTGATGTTAGTTATAACACCAATCTTAATCTAATCCATATCACGAGCGCATCCTTTTTTCACTATAAGAGACAGAGTCATGTAATGTAAGCAACTAACAGAAGTTGTAAGAGAAATCCCAGGTGGATTGAATTTGTAAAAGCTTACTTCTTTAAATTTATCCTACAGCATAAATACTTATGTATAAATATTTAACACAATTTATATATATATAAAAAAAGTTTGTATCTGCTCATAAATATATGTTAACCTGATTTCGAAGTTCAGAAAAAGTAGAGTGGTCCTTAAATTGAGATTGGTTTAAGTGTAGAACAGATATTTTGGTTTATGATTGGTGGTTGATGATGATCACTTCCTATAGCTACACCACACAATTTGATATTGATGCAGTGCCCACAATGACACTATATATATATCATTTTAATCAAAGATAAATGTACAAGATATTTTCTTCCCTAATTAAATACTTATGGCCATTTGAGAGGGCAACAACCCAAGAAAATAGAATAATTTATATCTATGTTATTAGTGGGGAATTCAAAATATAAATGTTATTTCTGGCTAATAATAGTAATAAGGGAACATCATTAAATGTTTGAATTATGGTAACAAATAATTGTGGTTACGAAAATGTTTTATTTGAAGAGATAGCTGGAATTAGTCTTGGTGAAAAATGATGATGAAATGGCAATTGGATGGTAACAGTAACCTGAGGTCATGCATGTCCATTATTTTGATGGTATCATACACACACGCCACATGCATATGTGCCTATAAATACGTGCAGGAGATGTTGATTTTGTTGTAAGAAGAGAATTGCTTTTTGATGATCTCTTCTTCCACCAACTTCATAAAAAATATTGTTCCTGAAATTGTTGTTGCATGTGGAGCACAGGAATGCGATAGAAAAACTAAGGGTGGAGTTAATCTCTGGTGCTGTTGAAGAGTGAAAAAAAGGGGTATAGCATGGACAGCTTGGAAGAGAAAGTGTTTATGTTCATGGATGAACAATACTATGATGACCAATCCAGTTATTCCAATGAATCAGAGCTGCATGTGGAAGAGGATCTATGGTGGCAAGACAACAGCTATTCTGATGATTCACCTGAGAGGGCTTTGTATTGGGAATCTCAGGTGGCACTGCTTCAGGTACAATACAATATAAACTCTTCATTTTTCAACATTTGTTCAAGAAACTGTGTTTGGTTCAGTTGCTGTTTGATCAGAGCCAAATACCCTTCAGGCCAAATTGATTTTAACACATGCCTGATTTAAGGGTATAATATAATATGGAATGAATTTGTTTTCAATCTGCATCATCAACCAATATATTCATTCTGATTACCAATTTGATTGCATAAACTAATCTCATAAAAAAGTAAGAGATAAATTATTGGTTTTGTCTGATACTGAGAAGATTTGTGTTGATTTGAAGGATTGGTAGATAGAATATTATTTAACAAAAATTAATTGGTATAGAATTGATATTTTCTTTTCTGCTTATTTTTTTTTCGTGGTTGTGATGGCAACTTGCTAAAGTTGCACCACATCTTAATTGTGGTCATTTACGCGTGTAAATAGATGTAAGATATAATAAGATTCTTCTGTAGAAATAAAATATATATACTGTTACATATTTCTCCTTTTGTCTGCTTTAAATAAAATTCATATTACTCCAATTGTTTGATACTTTAAGGTATTCGAATATTCCTTTAAAATTTAACTTACATGATTTGAAACTTATTATATAGGTATGTTTATTTAATTTGTATATAGGTATATATTTATTTGACATAACTGGTTGAAAATTGAGTTGATAGCTAAAAAAATTCTGATAATTAAAAAATTACTTGAGGTTTGAAGAGTTGAAAACTAAATCTTAACTAAATTTCTGGAGAAATAACTGCTTAATTTTACTAATTTTATGGAAGATTTTTTAAAATATGTGATTATTTTCCTAAAAATAATCTGCACCACAAATGATATAGATACTCCTTATTCTTTTTGAAAAAATATATGGTTTACTTTATCGAGTCAACATGTGAAAAACGTGTTTTTGTATACATATTTTAGAATCCACGTTAGAAAACAAAAGGGTGTGGGGGCATTTGAAACACAATTGTCATATTTGTCCAATAGCGTTTATGCACAAAATATTGAGATGTAGAAGTATGAGAATTAGGATGATGTTTAAATAGTAGAAGTTTATGATTCCAATGTGTTAAAAATGGAAAGTAATTTTAATTTGTCTCAGGTTTTTATAAGAAAAAGTAAAAAAAAAAAAAAATGATTTAATTTTGTTTAGGAACTCTTGGAGCGTTACAATCTAAGTGGCTCAAAATTGAGACGAGAGGTTGGTCGAATCATAGAAGAGGTGAAGGCTTCGGATTTCTGCAGCTGCTATAAGCCTAACTTTTTGGATTGCACAACCTGTTTGAGAAGACAAGTTGTTACGGAGCTCCGAGACAGAGGATTCACCACAAACCTTTGTATTTCAAAATGGGGGAGCACAACAAAGCTTCCAGCAGGTATATGTAACAATTGATTTATGTTGATTCACACCAAGCATAAGATTATGTACCGAAATTTAACGTTGTTTTGAAACAAAGGCTATTTATTTAATGAATGTGACGTATTGTATGCATTAGGGTGTCACGAATACATTGAAGTGATTGGAAACACGTCAACAAGGAAGAGTCAGATTCGTTTTCTGATAGAATTGGAATTTAGAGAGCAGTTTCAGATTGCAAAAGCGGGTGAAAATTACCAGCAGCTGGTGTCCTGTTTGCCTGAGTTTTATATTGGAAAACCGGAGTACTTAACTCCCATTGTTCGAGTAGTGTGCCGTGCTGCAAAGAAATCAATGAAGGAGAAGAAAATGTACGTGGGTCCGTGGAGGAAGAGACGTTTCATGCAAATGAAGTGGTCAGGGTTCAATCAAACGTACAGTAATAAATCATTTGGTACACGTACCGCATTTCCCCCTGAACATTCAAGTCAATCTTACCTCGGAATTTCAGGAGCTCCTACACCTGTGGTAGTCACCTGAATTTGAGAAAATATTCAATTCCATTGCTAAATTTTGATCTTAGAGACTTCTTTAGTGGTAGCAGTTGATGCCCCAGTGGATCAATATATCATTAGATCATTCTCATTTCAGTGTCCTTTACTTTAGGTCCAAGATTATGATGTAATATAATCGCCTAGCAATAGAATATATCATATATGTTATGCAGTAACCTTTTGTCATTGTCCTGCATGAATATAGTCGAGGTCAAGTGTTTATTCTGCAAAACTTTCAGCAAATTCTTGGATTAAATAACTACTTTAATTACTTTTTATTTCAGGTTTACTATAAAAGTCATTATATAAAGTTTTAATTTACTTTATGTAAATTTTATTCTAATATAATACCTTTAAGATCTCTTTACAATTTTTATTCTAATATAAGAATATTATAAGCCTCATGCTTTAATTAATGTTTTATTTGATTGTTAGTAAAAAAATATATTTTCAATTTTTTTAATTCTTATTCTTATGATCCAAGAAATATTTTTCAATTTTTATGATCCAAGATATTAAATTTTATTATATGCAAGTATATTCCAATGGATAACCTTTTCATCAGAAATGTCCTAAAATTTAGGAGTTTTAAGGACCTCTTGAAATTGTAATCTATTATTAAAATTATTTGAAGCACGTGATTTAACTGATAATCATAAAATGTGTTTCAAAATCAAAGTATTTTTCTAAAAATATAAAGTAAATAAATTATAAATTATAGACCATCTACAAAAACGATCAACCTATAAATAGATATATTTCATATTAAGGCAGTAGAATCTTTTAAATCACGTGTCACAAGAAAAGTTTAACTGGCGTATAAAGAAATCTTGTAATGCTACTGTTGCAAATAAGAGTTTTTCAGTACTCTTTAAATGATAAAATTTTCAGCAATCAGTTTAACATTTTTAAATAAAATTACGAGAATAGAATATGCATTTATGTCATCAAATAATAAATTATGAATAGAGAGATCGTAGAAAGATAACAACGCTTTCTTGAAAATCTTGACAGAAATTGAATGAGTGTAAAGCTATATTTCTGACATAAGCCAACCATTCAAATGACCAAAATTTAAAAGTACGTCTACTGTCTCAGCAATCATTAGAATCTGATTGAAATACGTTTTGTAAGTACCGACTGAATATACATCCTCTTGATTCAGCAGTGGAAGACAAGTAAATCTACACTCATTTTTCGTAATCTATAATTCCACGCTCATCTTCGAAAGTGGATATTTACAACTGAAGGCTGCAAGAACAAAGTCTGTTGAACGGAGAGAGCAAGGGGCAAAATTGGATGAAAAAGGAACGAAGAGATCTTTTTTGCACGACCATCCATACTACCAGCTTCAGGACCTAATTAATGAAGTTTGTTGAGTTCATGTTCAGAAAGCAGATGAAATTTGTGTGGATAACTTGTTAATTCTTGTCGTAAATAATTACTCATGCATTTCACTCTATCACGCATCCTCCATATGAGAAAACCCACATCCCCATCCCTTATTTTACTTTCGAAAGTGAGGGAACCTTGTCATTTTTAAGTTTAGAAAGCAATAAAAGCTTGAACAAGAGAAAAAGCGCACCTGGTTTGATCTTAAATTTGAGAGAATATGGATACCTCCTTAAAATGAACTTGATTGGATGGTCAGTAGATTGCCTATGTCGATCAGTTGCAGAAATCAGCTGCAATGATGGGCAAGAATTAAAAAAATACACAAGTGAAAAAACATAAATTTTGTGTGGACTATAAAGGAGAGAAACAAAAGTTAATTAAACGACTGAGAACTTTTTTTCATCTATTATTTAGAAAATCTTGCAGATAGTTGCGCATGTGCGTGCGTTTAATGCGTGTATAAGCAACCCCCTATTACATGGGGTAACGACAAGCAAGTCAAATTTTCTTCCCTCCAATCCCCTTTTTCTCACATAAATTAACCATAGAAAATCATTCTTGCAAAAGAAAAGTAATTCAAAGTAAAATCCTACACCTTCCGGTCACCCCTCTTTTTTTTTCAATAAAATTGGAATCTCTACATAAGTAATCAGCCTCTAGAATCTATATTCCAATAACTATGTCACTTCTAAGATACTAGGTGGCAATATCAGTGTTGCAAAGGTTGCCGCAATCTCTACCAAAAGAAACTAAGCTTCAAATTTCTCTCCACATATCTAAAAACCTCAACATTGAAAAAATGGGCATTCGACATGACACCTTATCGAACAGGATAAAAAGAATAAGTCCAACTGATGTTATAGCCGGTCTCCAAAGGAGGACCTCAATGTGATTCCCCATTCCAACTAAATTATTAGTTATTAATGCTCATCTAACAGCTGGAACTCCACTTCCACAAGTATATACCCAACTTTGTCCCAAATATATAAAATTTAATTAAAAAGAATTCTGGCCACTGCATGGAAAATAGAGAAGCAAACAAACATCTACAGTATAGACCTTGTCATCAAACCGGAAAAGAGATTGGTCAAAGTAAGGAGAAGGACTCTGAGACTGACAGCTGAAAGGCAAAGAGGCAAGCATCTTCTTCACAAACTGCAAAACGAAATATATATATATATATATAGAACTCATTAGCTTTTTGTTTATCCGGGAAGGGAGGGACAGAGGATGAGAGTGATTAGTCGGATACAACCAACAAAACCTAACTACCTGCGAAGGGTTGCTTGCCTTATCTTTTATGCTCCGTAGCTGTTCCCGTGCATGAATATTGTTTGAATGAGAAGATATGAAATTCATATACATTAAATTCCTTGATGTTGCATGGAAGTGGTCACAGAATTGCTCAAATAACAGATAAAGCTCATCCGCTGAATTCTGATAAGATGTAAAACTGAGTGACTAAAAACACCAACAGACCAACGCATAGAACCCAAGAAGAAAATAGAACAAGATGAAAAACAAACGTACCTGATAAAATGAGACGATTTCAGTTGTATCCATGTTATATACAGCAACAAAAGCAGGGTGGTGATCAGCATTTCGTGACACCTGAGGCTTGAAAGCGTGAAAGATTAACACAGTTGTCATATTACTTCGATAGATCATAATGATTCCACTCAAATATCCAGGTTCAAATTTTCCGGAATGTTTAATCAGATAAACAAACATGAGCCCTGGCCCATTTTGTACTATCTGTACCAAATTGTAAAATACAAAAAATCATTCTTGTAGCCACTTAACTGTAAAACTTTAAAAATTCAGTCCCTAACATGGTATGACAGCATGAGATCTCCATTACCTAGTGATCAAGAATTCCATCCTTGTTAACCAAGTCTGATAACTAAACTAATTTTCAATGATAGGCTGGTGAAACTATGCTTTGAGGCGTCAAGTTAAAAGAAAATAACCACTTTTGTTATCAGCTCAAGATTTAAGCATTAACCCTTGACACCAACACTTTTCAACAAGATAGGTTGACCTTTACTCTACTTCAAGTAGGTCGGCCACATATGCAAGCTAAAGGAAACAACAAATGCTATATCATTTGGTTTTATATTTGGCCTTTGGCATACTCGTCAGATTCTTAGAAGTAATTTTCTTTTTACTTGGGGACTGTGAATGGTACAATAAGAATACGAAGAGTTCGAAGGAAAAGGCAGAGAACTCACCCCTCCATCTACACTACCAAATTTGATTAGCAAATGGTGTCGGTCCAAGAATTGTACCTGGCCACGAGTTGAATAAATGTAATGTTACATTCTTTACTCAAATGTTCTTGAGATGATAAAGCTGTGACAAAGTCATTTAAGATGCAAAAAATATCTACCTTCCAGATAATCAAATCAACATAATCTTGAAAGTGGAAGTAAAATTTCTTCCTAAGCCCTTGAATCCGCTGGTAGATGAGAGGGGAATAATTAAAAAAATTAATTTCTACATTGTAAAAATAATTGGAAAGATACGGAGCTAAAGTCATATATACACAACGACAGCCAATGTCGTTTAACAACTTCGAAACACAGAAATTAAAGACAGCAAAGACAGTAATCAGGAAAAATGGAGGGGTAAACATTTAAAAAGGTATATATTGTTTGCCTACACAGTCATACACGATGAACCGTTTCTTTTGTCATTGTAAAAATGCATTGCTGCAATATGTAAGCCTGGCATTTCACATTTTACAATATTTCCTTATCCATATGCGTACTCATTCTTGAAAATGTCCTAATAGTGATGGGATACATAGAAATGCAGACAACGGAAAATTAGAGAGAAGGAATAGTAAAAGTGTTTATAGTCTAGGAATCATTAAGTATACAAGTGGTTAATAAAGTCCATAGGTTGTTATTCAGTAACCACTCTTGGAACAAGATTAATTGGTTGTCTGGTTAACTATTCTTGAAATGAAAATTATTTTACCAACAATCCTTCATTGTAATTTCTCCTTTCAAATTAATGCAAAAGGTGTGTAATAATAACTGTGTTGGACAACAATTAAACAAACGCCATGCATTCCTAGTCCCACACATTTATATGCCTATGAAGACACAGAATATGGATGTAGAGCAACAAAAAATGTTCAAGGGTAAGTGACAGCATATAGACACGAGATCTTAAAAAATTGCTATAAAGAGCAACAGGAAAGAAATTTCAGCATAAGATGGGGAGGGGGATAACCTTCCAATATAATATAAGAACTGTACACGTCAAGCATAAAATAAAAACTATATAAAGTACAGAAGGAGAATAATGTACAGCAAAGCAATAAAAAGAAAATTTAGAAGACCAACCAATGTTTCATCTCTTTCTTCATTCCATAGTCCCTGGAATATGAATGAAAGCAATCGCTGTTTTATTCCACTCAGGAAAGAATTCTCCGGATTAGTCTGGCCTTGATGCATGTGATTTTCAATGTGGTTCCCAGGAAACTGGTGCTGTTTATTTTTGTCAAAAAATGCCATGCCCTGTCAGAATGATTGGTGGTTGGCCTATATTTTTGTGAGTTTAGCTCTTTACATATGCCGCAAAACCATCACAATTATCAATATTGAGCATGAATGGCCTCATAATTGATAAAGGATGATTTGGATGTAGTGACAATTAAAAATGATCACAAAATTATTAATTTAAACCGCTGAAACAGAATTCAAAAGCATTCCCAAGATGTTACCCATCCCGGTGATTTAAAAGAAAATCAACTGTAAAAGCATTAAAGGACAGCCCAGTGTACAAGGACAAGAGCTCCCACCCAGAGTGGTGTCTGGGGAGGGTAAAAGTACGCAGCCTTAACCCTACAAGCAGATATGTTGCATCTAGGATTGGACCCCATGACCTCTAAGTCATAAGCCAGCATCCTTATTGTCACGCCATGTCATGCCCTTGAATCGTATAAGTATCCTTACAATAACTATTTTAGTTAAAAGGAGGACCTTGTTGCATGTCCCAGTTCCACTAACTGATCTTGTAAGAAATAAATGTTACGACTTTTTTTCCCCTCAAAATCTGTGACAATCTATGCAATGGTATGCTCAACAAAACACATTAAAATAATGTCAATACCAAAAGCTTACTGACCTGAGCATTTGAATTGAGAAAAAGCTCATCATCTTCACGGCAGAATTCCCCAATAGCACGTACGTAAACAAGGTTGCCAGCATCTCTAACTTGAAGAACGTGTATAGTTTGATAGCGAAGTGATACAATTGCCAATAGGTCATCATACAAGAAGACACCCGTATTATGGGTTAAATTGACAAAGTCGTTACTGAAGACCTTCTTGTCCAAGATCTCTCCATCTTCCAGTCTATTTCAACAGGTGAGAAATGAGGAAAGCATATAAAACCAGATTGATCAGAGTATGATTTATCTTGTTATTTTGAAGATCAGAAAAAAATCGAATATAAAGAGTGATGAGTAAGCACCTCAAGAGGTGGAAAGTTATCTTCTCAATTGAAGGAACACCATGGACTGCTCCTCCAACAGCAGGTGCATCATGAACTTGGGCCGTTGAAGTAGCAAACAGTCCATATTGCTTGCTCTCCAAGTAAAGAAAGAAATCTTTACATATAAGTTCATTGCAAGAAGCAAGTGGTACACAATACAGTTGAGTGAAAAAACTGTCAAATCTCTTAGCTCTAGATGGCAAATCATGTTTATCGCAATCTTCATCTTTGCATGAAAACGAAAGCCATCTAGGCCTATAAACGATCAGCTCCTGATGATTTCTGCTGAAACTTATAAGGTACTGTCCATCATCAGTGAATTTACGAAATGAATGGTCTGGGCACTCAACCTCATAAACTGTGTAACTTGGTACCAAATTTTCGTAGAAACGTCGAGCATGATGAACCTGCAAGAATTAAATTACACCTGCAAAAATTAAATCCAATTCAGGTTCCTTCAACAGAGGAACAAGACAACAAATTCATAAATTTTGCACAAAGTTAGTTTGACCGTCAGATAAAGTGAAAGCAAATTTCCAAATTGGCACATCATATATCTTATTTCAAGCTTCCACTTTAAAAAATCAGGTTATACTTGACACTGATTAACACAACTGGAATCAAACAAACTGTTCAACCTCTCTAAATACAAAAAAATGTAACAAAGCAAAACCTTGTTTATCTTCCCTCACTCATGTTTTTGATAGGTCACCAGGGATGTTCACATTTCCTAAAATTAAAACTTACAACCCAATCATTGTGCAATTTCTTCTTAACACTAATGTCTCTTATGTACTTACAAAACTAATGTGGCTCAGTATAATAAACAAAAACGTGGTTAAAGAAGACAACAATTGTAATAATTCTCAGAAAAAACAACAATAAATATTATTGGTAGTGAGAAGAAATTACACTAGTGCCAGGAGCAGGAGTGCAAATTTGACGATTAAAAATCCTAGCCACAATATTGCTGCTTCTGTACATTAAAGCGTGTCACAAACCGGAAAGGTTCACCCTGAAAACCAAGAATAATGAATTTTTCATATCAGAGTGGTTATCTCTACAAAATTATTATTCTCAAGAAAGTTTTAATATAAATAAATGGTTACAGCCTGCCTATTCAAATCAAAATTGTCCAAAACAAGTCAATGACAAAGTATGTAAAACAAGATTAGTAACTTATATATTTGAACGTCGAAATGCCTGATTAAAAATAACAGAAATGATGAGTACACAAGGACACAATGAGGCGAGAGTAAAAACTATTCAGGAATTAAAGAATGAGGACCGATACAAGAAAAAAAACAATATACGAACACTTGTAAACTTCTTGGCAAACACGTATAAAAGAAGAAATAGGAAGATAAAATCAATCAAACTTCTCCAACAAGTTCTAATCAAGTCATGCACTTCAACTATGAATGAGTTGATTTCAACTTATGGCAGAAGTTTGATTTGTTTTACCTCCTTATTTTCTGCCCTAAATGTGTTTGCTGAGAAGCTCGTCTAAAACGGGAACTAAGAAAAGCAGGACTAGAAAAGGCCAATTAAGTCACCTAGAATGTGTGAAACATGTGTTAAGAGTGCTAAAAATTATACAGGCGATAGTTTAGGGTTGAGGAACCTCAAACCGAATCCTAGAGTGCGTCGTAACCACAACTATCATTCTTTCTTTAATAATAACAAATTGAAGACGCTATCGTCACCTAAATCGTAACATCAGCATACACTATTTAGTTTCAAACTTAGGTGGATCTTAACGAAATGAAACCTAGCAGCAGTTCAGCATTCAGATTCAACAGTCAGCTCGTCCTAGTTCAAAACTCGGTATTATCGCGATACAATTACATTTTCACACATTGAACAAAGAAGTTGAACGGATAAAGCGAGTTTTAAATCAGCGTTTGGAAAATAGAACCTAAATTAAGAATCCGAATATGAGAGAATTAGAGATTGCGCGCGGAGAAGAAAGAGCTTACCGGTGGCCACAGTGAAAAGCGCCGGTGATGGAAGAGAGGAGAGAAGAGTAGAATCGAGAGAGAATGAGGGTGAGAAATTTTTGTGTTGTGTTGTGATGTGTTTGAGGGGTTGGGTTTGGGTAAATAAAAAGTGCCTTTGGAGATGCCACGTCACCTGCATACGTTCATCTCTATTTATTTCCCTTTTGCTCTTCCTTTGCAACTTGCAAAGATGGATTAAGCACCACAATTATCCTTTCATTCCTTTTGCTTTTTTTTTTTTTTATTTCTTTCTTTCTCTATTTTTCAGAATAAGGTGCGCCACAAAATGATATCGTGTGAATAATAATAATTTCATTTTAAGGAAAGGGAATAATATATAAATTATAACAATAAATAATTTTTATTAAATACGGATCGACATTTTTCCTTTAAATTTTGTTCAACATAAAATCATAGTAAGAAGTCAAATGCAATTATAAATAAACCATTACTAATATTCAAAAAGGATTGTGTGAAAAAAAACTGCAGTGTAATAAGGAGTATTTTAAAGTATTTAGTAAGGATCCTTTTAAACTGCATGAATGCTATTTTATGAATATTCATACCTATTATAGAGAAACTTTTTTTCATTTTAGACAATTATTCTATGTAGTAATTGTCATTATTATCCTTAATTTAAATATCATTGGACAATGTTAAGATCCTCCTTACATTGCATTTTTTTTCACGTTAAATATCACTACACAGTTTATTAAAATTGGATCAAAGGATTGAGTTTACTTTTATCTGAGGGTATACTCTTGTTTTTTAGTAACTCTATCACTATTTAAAATATTAAAAAATATTAGTTTAGATAAAAAAAAGTCCTGTAGTTAGGCTATTAAAAAAATTGTATTTTTAATAAATTTCAATAATAAAGAATGCATTACGACAAGTGTATCAGATAATATGATATTATTCACTCCTTTGAATATAAATAAAATTTAAAAGTGCTAACATCGTTAATTGGTTGAAGTTGTGAAAAATATAGTTTTTATGTAGGAAAATTATTTGCATCACAGTAGAAACGTTGCTATTATTGATAGTACGTAGAATGTGGCCTTGTGTTGACCTCCATGAATAACATGAACATTCATCGAACTAACATACAAGACGAAGCCGACAATCAAGTCACGGGATTTTATAAATGAATTAGGCTACAAATTACAATGACTTGGGCAAAAGTCCTGCTTTGCATGAAAAATCCATACTACCATGAATGATGGGCATTAAATATTTTTGTTTGTTGATTAAGTCTAAGTCTAAGGCTAAAGAAAACACATTTCCTTTGCTCACCCGTGGATTGGAGGGAGACATCAAAATGAAGAAAGTCAAGAAACTATCCTTCTGTGATTTTGGTTAGGAGGTTTGGGGCAATTATGATAGGAGATAGCAAAGCGTTCTTTAATTCAAATTATGACAGGACTTGTTTATCCAAAGATGGGGAGCACACCCACTGTAGTGCTAGGTGGCACCAGAAAGCGGCCACTATGTCTGCAACCCCAATACCAGTGCTCATCATGCTAATAACTGAGAGGGCCACAATGCTGCCAAATATCACCAAGAAAAATTAAATGGAATGTCTTGATAATTCTTTAGCAGAAGGAAATGAAATGAGACAAGGACTCTAAAAAAATTAGTTATGTAAATTATAATACTGGTATTCAATATTTCATTGATTTAAACTTCAACAAATTTTCAGTCTCTTAAATTTAGTTTTAATTTCGAATATGGTTAAAGATTTCATTTAAAGAAAAATATTTATCTGAAATTTAAAGTGCTAAACATATTTAAGTAGTGGAGAATTACCTGCAACAAAGCAACTAAATCAACGATCGTGTACATTTAGACGAAAAACTTCGGGGAGGAGACTTACCGAATAAGGTATCGATAAAAAAAAAAAATATTACGGTGATGTACAAGAAGAATAAGTGAAAAAAATAATTAGTATATACAAAAGGGATAACTAGACAAAAAATGGGTAGAGGGAATAGCATCAAACTTCGAAGGCAATCCCATCTCATATCGTATAATAGAAGTTACAATAGTACACATTTGGAGACTCAGGTCTTGCCTCCCTGGAAAGATGAAGACAGTATCCTGAAGAGTCCGTCAGGGTTATCAGTGTGCACCTGTTCATAGACAAAGTAAATCAATCCTCTTTGAAATGGCGTCACAAACAAGCTCCAAATGACAAAATTCATCCTCATTACAGCATTAATATCTAACTAACCACATCAAAAATTCCAAATCTTAGTAAAACAACAGACCCCTCTTCACAGATTGTCTATGGTAGTTGGCAAATATATTCACCAAGCTAGTCTGCCATGGACCTGTCATTTAAAAACATTGATCTCTAGATGAAAGACTGCGGATAGTTTGCAATGTTTGAAAGCCTTAGGCGTAAACCCTGAAAATATGTCTTGCCTCTTAAAAAAATTGCTAACTCTATCTAATGTGACAAGAAAGGTGATATGTGTAGAAGTAGGATTCTGGAGTGGACCAAGACAAAAAGAATCTGAAGGATTAACTGAGGAAAGTGTGCCAAATTATTTAAAGTGTCATGTTAGCACCTAGCATTAATATATATTTAATAGTAAATAAAATCACCAGCCCTAACTATGCCCTAAAATCTAGGATGCTATATTGAAAGTATTTTGGACGATAGCACAGATCTCGTAAGGGGAAAGACACATATGGGAGGAAATCATGCTCTAGAAATATAACCGTATGAGATAATATACCCAGTGGCCAGCATCTTCTAGGACGTGCATTTCAACCCCACCTCCTTCCTCAGCAGCAAGCTCTTCAGCTGCATGGATCCGCCGAAGATCTTCAAGGGCCCATCTATGCAAACTTCTTTCTGCTTTCAAAAAGTTCATATGCACTCCACGAGGTACATCTTCAACAATTTTCCTGTGAATAGAAGCATAAAGCATATTATTGGTTCCAAACAATCTTCCGTAGGGAAAAATTAAGTTCGTAATTAAATGTGATTGCACACATAATTAATCCTGGCATCGGTATATACACTAACCAGGAAATTATTTCTTCAGCAATACAGACTCAATATAAAATTAACAATCACACTTATATAAGACCTGACACTGTCATTCTAATTTATACTCAAGGCAGGAAGGACCCATCTTAAGCAAAGTAAGGCCAATAAATCAATATTTTTAAGCTCGCATTGCCACCATAGATTACAGTATGTACCATAAATTTGTTTCTTCATAGGATTGATACATTTCTGCAATCCCCTTTAAGTCAAACACCCACGTGAAGCTTGATGATTGTGAACCAGGAGAGCTGGAAGGTCGCAGGTTAGTCACAACCCACTAGACATGGATAACAGAAGAAAAAAAATAAAAAATTAATAGAGGGACAAAAATTGCCAAAAAATCTACTATTTTTATCTTTTTTTAAGTGAGTTATGTTGTTTTTGTAACATCCAACTTATTCGTCAAAATAACAAAGCTCTTGAAATTTTGTTTAATCAACCGTCTCATGAAACAATCATAGATGTGTGACAAATCAGATAGGAAAACAAACTGAACGTTCCTAAAGAACTAAACCCCAAGTGTTCATCTATGAATTGTTAATACAGATATGTTCATAATTTACTGATTAGTTCTACAGTTGAACTGATTTTCTAACTCAATTTACATGTACGGGCTATGTGTAGATTGTTAAGATCTTCGTATTTTGTTGCAGTTTATAAACACCTCACATCACTTGATGCCAATTTTATAAACTTTTGACTTCAGAATTTAACTAATGCTTTCAAGGCACCAAAATTTACCCTGAATCATGCACTTTACAATTATTATGATAACATTCTAGCATAAAATGACAGTGAAAACCTGAAGGGTCAAAGAGTAAACAGTACAGTGACCAAATACTTTACCAGGAATCAGCTTCACTGATAATGGCCTTATTTATATCATCATGGAATCAAGAAAAAGCATACAGTATCCAACTAAACACAATTTCTGAACCTAGCTCGATAAACATGATATTTCTAACACTATACAATTGATAAACCCAAAATTTCTGACACTGTAAAGCAAGAATACACACAAATTGAACAGCAACCAATATCAAAGTATACCATAGTTATGTACCTGTGCCACATCATTGGAAAATCCTTGTTGAGTAAGAGCTCGGACAACTTCCTTCTTTGTAGAGATCTTCCTTGAGGAAATGATTATAGAAAAACAAAAGGATAGGTCACAATATAGCACCAAAAGTAAAACCATTCTGTCAATTAATTCATATAAAAGAAGCTAAAGAGTAAAGGAAGACAGATGCCAATCAAAAATGTATAAAATGTTAATCATAAAAGTAAATTTACATCGTAATTATAATAGTGGCTAGCTTTATTTTCCCATAATTCCCTCTATTTTTTTCTTTTCCCCCTCTTTATACTCCTATAGTTTCCTTGGTTACCTATTCCCAGTTCTCTTTTATTTGACAGTGACGTGTCAAAATCACCAATGTTCGGTATACAATATCCCCTCCTTTACATTATTCAACTTTCAATATAAAGTGGGAATTAAATAAAAACAACACAAACTCGTACACAGTTGAACATGATGGGAAGAGATGAAGTCTACTACCAAAACAAGGTCAAGGGATAATAATTATGCCACTCTATCTCCTAGATCCCGTAACTAGCTCACCACTTTTGCTACAAATCCATTAAACCTTGTGAGCCACAAGTGACCTCACAAGACAATCTTTCTCACAATCATCCCTATTCTCGTATCTCTAAGTATTCCCTGAAACCTAGTACAAAAATGATATCTATATAACTCACAAGATTTTGATTGACAAAAAGCCACCTTTTACAAAATCCTTATGAATTTCCTAGTTCCTTATTAGAAACTAATATTCCATACAACTCATATCTTGATATTAATTACAATTCAAACTTTGAATTTAATAATCAAAAAGGAAACTCAACAATTATTTCCTGTGTTGCCTTTCAGTCCATTATTTAGGATTAGGTGCATAATATAGTGTTTAAATAATTATGTTTTATGGAGCAAATTACGTTTTAGAGTGTTTTATATGTGTGCAAGGACATTTTTGGATGAAATGAAATCATAATTAGTAAATATAGGTCTTGGTACAAAACTCAATCTTGTATTTTTTACATAAGTCTTATCTCAATATATTGCATTGCATCCTTGTTTCAATTCCTTGACTCGTTTAATAATCAATTCTCGATTTCAATCAATTCCTTTTCCTTCTATTTCATATTAAATTACGATAATTACAAAACCAAACCCGAGGTCCTTGTGGATTCGATATTATTACTTGACAACAATTTTGTACTTGCGATTTTCATGCATCATCATGAAAACAGGAATTTTGATCAAACTCAACCACCAAATCTTAAAGTTGAAGAATTAAAACAAGAGCAACACATTGAATCAAATTAACATCACTATTATGTTTATTTTTTCTCAGAAAGACATTAACTGAAGGGGATAAAAAAAGAATCGATTAAGGATCTACCTCCTTTGGCAGCGTACTTAGAAAGGATATAAGTTCTGCTGGATGATCTTCTCCATCTCCACCAGCTCGAACTTTTCCAGGAGTTGCATCCAGAACCCAAGCCTTCAAATAGCATAGTAACAAGTATGAAATAGTTCAGAAGCACTCATACGTAAATACAGACATAGAAAACAGAAAGTATAGTTAACTCCTTGTCAACTCTGACTATTCCACCCTGCTATTTTTTAGGAGTCTTAATTGTTATGTTGTTCCTCTTTTTAAAGTCCCACCTTTTTATTACGTATTCAATTTTCAGGACTTTCAGAGGTACAATCTGAAAATAGATCTCACATATGAATCAATATTACAGGAATGGAATTTGGACTTACTCTAACTGGCCGAGCAAGAGGCTTTGCAGCTTGGTCCACCATGCTCAAAACAACTGAAAAATGGAAGAATGTATACTGAAAATAGGCACTTAAAAACCAACTTAATATAACAATAAGTGACTAACCTTTCCCCCCAAAACTATGACCAACTAGCACACGAGGTGTCATTCTTAGATCTCGTACCTATCCACAGGAACAAAGCGGAAGTCATTACAAGAAAGGAAAAATAAATTGCATGTATACAGAACAGCATGAATCTAATCATCAAGCAAGTTTGACCTAAATTTTAAACATTCCAAGGTTTCTATCAATAGTAAAATATTCCATAAACTCAAAAAATGTTTCAATTTTAAAAAAATAACAAGGGATTTTAATTCCCACAAATTGATATCAGTTAGCATTTAACATTAAAAAAAAATAACAAATTGCAATTAAAATTAAGGGAACTAGAGTGGTAAAGCCAATAAATATTTGAGAAATTCACCCAAACTAGAGAGAGACGGTAAATCAAGAAAGACAAAGGAAGGGTCGGGGTGGGGTGGGGTGCAAGTCCCCAAGGAAATCCAAATGGTTGAAAACAGGGTTTTCCATGCAGTACAACCAAAGTTTAAATCTCATAAGGAATGGATGGAGTGAAATTGATACATACCCTCTCCCATATTCTTTAGCATACCTACCACATATATATATGATAATTATTAAGGAAACATATTAAAGAAAGCGCACCAGTTTCAGAACATCAGTAGCAGCAGAAGCAACAGTATGGGGACCTCTCTTCCTGATTGATGCTGAATCACCGTGACATCGCAGGTCTACTAAAAGGAACTGTTGATGCAAACAAAAAGAAATAAACAGGATTCAGATTTTTATAAATCCAAAATTATTGGAGCCCTACAATCAAAATTTAGGATACCCCAAAAGCAAGATTTATGTAAGAGTCAAATAATTTGATCCAAACAGTTCACAAAATCAGTAAACCAGAAAGTGTTGCATCATCCACTTTGAACAAAATCCTTTAACAATGTTTTAAATTTGTGACTATAAATGGTTTGTTGGCAGCGCAGGTATTCCCACACTATCAGAGGATAAAAATTAATTCCATATGTATATAAAAATAAATATTTACATGGCTTTACACAGCTCAGCATAAAAATCTAAAGTAAAATACCTGCCATGTAGGAAACTCTTGAGCCAATCTCCTAGCAAAAGTTCCTGCAATATCACTCTTTCAGCAGCAAATTACGAAACAAACAATGCATTCTTTCTCATTATATTTTACTGGGAACCAGAAGTATTTCTTTGCAAATACAAAAATATAAAATATCTAACCTAAATATCAGAAACTACATGAAAAATACAACAAAAAGAAAAATGCAAACAATTAAAGATTTAGTTCCGTATGATAAGAAAGACAAGGGTAAGTGATTCATTTGTTGTTCGAATAACACACGACAATTATTTCCTTAACAAAACCACGTAACGATGCCAACAATTAACTACCAGATGATATATGTATACATATAGGTCAATAGGCTTAGATTTCCACTCTTCCACCCAACAAGGCTTCTTGTGAAATTAAAGAAGGATGAATAAGCTAAATTTAGTTTATTTATATATCAAGAAAAATTGAAAAGTCTCAGAGAACAAATAATCAACCAAGGACCAACTCTCCAATAGGCGGAATGCCCGCCAACAAAGAAATCATACCAATCACGCTTATAAGTCATAACCACAAGAAATTCCAGAAAAATCAACATTAGATTTTCATGCAATACTACAATATCTTTCTGATGAATGGCTGCACTAGCAATTAAAATACATATATGTACACTTAACAGTTAACATTCTAATCAACAGCAAGAAAAACAGTATGGAATTATACGTATGGAATTGGAAATATAAGAAACAAAAATTTTCTTTTCTTAGAAAGTACAAAAAAGATAAACTTAAAAGTGTATCTAAGCCCATTAGCCAAAAAGTAGTTACATGAAACAAAATGATGGGGAATTATATCCCTTTTCATTGAAACTGTTTGCACATACTAATTCACAATTTTATTGCATTTTCACCTGAACAATAAAGGGCTTTGAAACACTCAGTCACCTAGTAACTAATAACCATAAATATCCAGATCTCCAGCCACGACCAAAGCTAATCTAAAATTATTGTTCAGTTTTGAGAGCATTTAGAAGAGAAAAGTGGTTTGATCAAGGGCAACACATTGTTGCCAACTGATAACCATGCACAATACATAGAAACAATTCAGGCCATGCATTAAATTTATACAACCAAGGGCTTCCAAAAAAAAAAAATGTACACAAAATCACCCACCCCAGTTTTTCCTGCATCCTAGGATCCCATGAAGAAAAACAGCTGTTGGTGGATCAGGTAAAGATCTGTCCATAACAGAACTCCATCTCACCTGTATAGGAAATTATGCCTGCATATTAGTCTCTTATAGCCTTACACAATATCGTAATAATGAGGTTCATTTACTTATGAAAATACACGAGGTTGCAACAATCCAATATCAAATTTTACAAACTTTTGCCTAAATATCCTCATACAGTTTCAAATCAGTATGACATGTCAACAACTTTTGTCTAAATAATGAATTTGTACGGTCAACAACTTTCTGTTCCATATCAGTGCTTAATATTATTAAGGGTGTGTTTGTATGTATTCACGAGCTCTTATCATATAAGGGCTTCATGAAATTTATTGGAATAAATTAAAATGAGCTTATTCTGATAGATACATAAAGACGTTTATGGGAGTCAAATGCATCCACATAAGCCATAAACTCTCCCAGACACCCCCTAAGCTAACCCCACCATGTAGGAAAAGGCTTAGTAGTGATTATTGTTATTAGATTTAATATGATTCATTTCTAAATGAGGTAAAATCCAACAAAAAGTGAGATCCGCTTTGAAGTACTGGATATTTGAGTTCATAACTTTAGTTTTTTGAGAAGAGACAGTTTAGTTTCCTATTAAAAAAATAATTATTTTTGCATAACAAGTAAGCTTATATAATACATATCTAACATTCTGCCATAAATCAGCCCAACTAAAAACATGAAGTTTTGTTTAGCCTAAAGCTACACGTATGAGTAACTTAAAGGCCAATGTGGGAATGTCTTGCATTGTCAGAAAAAAAAAAAAAAACAAGATATGAATTTAAAAATGAACACAACCACTCTTTCACGCACATAAATACCCTAGCGGATTGAATGCAACACTATGAATCTAGAAAGTAAAAAGATTAACTCTCTGAAAACTGAAAATAAAATCCCGTTAGATGAAATGGAAAGGCAATAAATAAATAATACTCACAAGATCCCCCTGAATCAAATCATATGCCTGCAGACAAGGAGGCACAAAAATCTCAGTTATAATAAACAAGGATAAATTAGATACTACTTTTTTGAAGAGGAAAGAATTAGATGCATTTTGCCATTAGAATTGAGAACTTGTCTTTATTTTTTTTATTACCTGTTCCCTAAACACACTAAACAAACTTCATAGTTGACGTTGCAACTAAGAAAATACAACAAACGCCTCTTCTCTTTTTCAAGTGCGAAGTGTAAACACACGATTGAACCAAATAAATTAACCACAAAAACGCACGGAATGAGGATTCAGATTACCAAGGTGCTAGAGGAGGTGGCCACCTCCCCCTTTTGTCCAACAGTGTTGCCCACTAACGCCATTGATACGGTCTGGCCTTTAACTCCCCGCCTAGAGTGGCTAAGAGCTAACCGAGACACGTTGAATTTGTCATTCTACATAAAAAAAAATCCATAGATAACGTGTAAGGTACACAGTCTCAACGACTCGACGCAATGAACATGCCACGGTATAGATAGTTAACAGTTGAGCAACTAAATGCCAAGCTCAAACGGAAACATTAGCATCAACCATCTTCTTCCCTAACTTCATACAAATTCGGCTGCGCCGCTCAAGCATTGAAACAGCCAAAGCTCAAATGCGATAACGACGTATGACGTATGCTAAATTTGCAACGCATTGAAATTATCGAAGAAACTATTAAGCTAAGAAATGTACCTCGGAGAGACGAAGAATTGGAGATGGCACCTTGCAATTCCTCCATGAAGGTGAGACGAATTTCGTCTTCCGGTCCGACGAGTTAACCGCCGCCGCCGCCGCGGCGGTGCAGCAGGGCGACGAATGAGAGAATATCGGCATCTAAAGATAATGAAAAATGCAGATCGGAGAAACAGTTAAAGAAAAAAAGAAAATGCTGTGGCGCCGTTGGCGGAGATATAGAGAGAGAGGGGCGCGAATATCGCTCTCTTTCTCTCTCGCGGTCGGTTACCAAAAAAGGAAGAAATAAATGCACGCGCTCTTTATTTAAATATATCTATATATATTATTTACCTTAATTATATAATTATTATTCATGTCTAAATATAACTTGAAAAAATTAAACTCAAACAAAATAATATTTAACCCTAACAATTCAGAAAAATTTTGCAATTTATATTTCAAAATATTTATATGAGTAAAAGAGTAACACTTCCTCTTATTTCGTCGATGTGGGAGAAGTTACCAGACGGAAACCCTAGCCTTGGAATTTTGGCGAAGAAGGCATGTGGTTGCTTCTTCTTCTCATTTGCCATGATCATAACCCTAGTTTATGCCATATTCCTCATTCCCTTCTATCCCCACACACCTCTTTTTGTCTCGTCTTCAGAAGTGCCTCCCAAAATCATGGAAACAAAGCCCCCAACAACCACTGCTCAATCCCATGTTGTGTAGCAATGCGTCCATGGTTGGTGTTCTTATTTCATCCCTCAAAGACTTTGTGACCCATGGCCACTTACCAAATGCTTTCAAAACGTTTGTTCAAATTCAGCACCATGCTTCTTCTTCTTCTTTCCACCTTCTCTTGCATCCCATTAGCTCTCTTCTCTCTGCTTGCGCCGGTTTTAAGTCATTTTCACCGGGTGTGCAGCTTCATGCTCATATCGTCTCTCTGGGTGTTCATAAAAATCCTGTCTTGGTTGCAAGACTTATTGGGTTTTACACAAATGTTAATCTCGTTGCCGATGCCCAATTTGTGATTGAGAGCTCCAGTACATTGGATCCTTTGCATTGGAATATGGTTATCTCGTCGTATGTTAAAAATGGGCTCTGTGGGGAGGGTCTTTCTGTGTATAAGAAAATGTTGACGAAACAGATTGAACCCGATGAATACACTTATCCTTCTGTTCTCAAGGCTTGTGGGGAATTGTTGGATGTCAATACAGGGGTGGAGGTTCACAAGTCTATTGAGGCTAGCTCCATGAAGTGGTGTTTGGTTGTGCACAATGCTTTGGTATGTATGTATGGGAGGTTTGGGAAACTGGAGGTTGCGCGTCACTTGTTTGATAATATGCCAATTAGAGATGCTGTTTCTTGGAACACTATGATCAGCGGTTATGCCTCTGTGGGTATGTGGAAGGAAGCTTTTCAGCTATTTGGAAGGATGGAAGAGGAGGGTGTTGAAAGGAATGTGATTATATGGAACACCATTGCCGGACGGTGCTTGCATTCGGGCCAGTTTGGAGGGGCACTTAAGCTGATTTCCCAGATGAGAACATCCGTTCGTATGGACGCTGTTGCGTTGATCATTGGATTAAATGCGTGTTCCCACATTGGAGCCCTTAAATTAGGAAAGGAGATTCACGGTCATGCGGTGCGAACTTGTTATGATGTGTTTGAGAATGTGACAAATGCGTTGATTACTATGTATTCCAGGTGTAGAGATTTTGGGCATGCATTTATGTTGTTTCATAGAATGGAAGAGAAAGGTTTGATATCATGGAATGCCATGCTTTCCGGATATGCACATGTGGATCGAACTGAGGAAGTATCCTTTCTTTTTAGAGAGATGTTACGGAAGGGTGTTGAACCTAATTATGTGACCATTGCAAGCGTTCTTCCCCTTTGTGCTCGCATAGCGAACCTGCAGCATGGCAAAGAGTTTCACTGCTACATTATGAAGCGTGAACAGTTTAAGGACTATTTATTATTGTGGAATGCCCTGGTGGACATGTATGCAAGGTCTGGCAAAGTTTTAGAAGCCAGAAAATTGTTCGATTCACTGAGCACAAGAGATGAAGTTACATACACTTCTATGATATTGGGATACGGTATGAAGGGTGATGGAAAAACAGCTCTAAGACTATTTGAACAGATGTGTGAGTTGGAGATTAAGCCAGATATGGTAACTATGGTTGCAGTTTTAACAGCCTGTAGTCATTCTGGTCTAGTAGCGCAGGGGCAATTTCTTTTCAAAAGGATGGTAGATGTTTATGGGATAGTTCCACGCCTTGAGCACTATTCCTGCATGGCTGATCTCTTTGGGAGGGCTGGTCTTCTAAACAAAGCGAAGGAGGTTATCACAGGGATGCCATACAAGCCAACATCGTCAATGTGGGCTACTCTCATAGGGGCTTGTCGAATCCATGGAAACATAGTGATGGGGGAATGGGCAGCAGGAAAATTGCTAGAGATGAAACCTGATCATTCAGGTTATTATGTGTTGATTGCCAACATGTATGCTGCTGCTGGTTCTTGGAGCAAACTAGCAGAGGTGAGGACTTATATGAGGAATTTGGGTGTGAGAAAGGATCCTGGCTGTGCTTGGGTTGATATTGGCAGTGAGTTTTCTCCTTTTTTGGCGGGGGACACTTCTAACCCTCATGCATATCAGATTTACCCTTTGATGGATGGATTGAATGAGCTAATGAAAGATGCTGGTTATGTACGTCGTGAGGAGTTTGTTTCATCCGAGGAAGATTTTGAGGAGATGAATATTGTAGCAAATGTATACTAAGTAGAAGTTAAAATATAGTTTATTTATACCCATATTGCAGTTTTAACCCGGAGCAGTTTGTCACCTATTAAACAGAAACTTGCTACAGTTGCAGATGAAGCAAAAAAATTGAACGCTGCACACTAAAATTATCGTTATTACTTTTGCAGATTGGATCTCAATGCCAACCATTTCATTTACCAGCTACCCTTTTGCATTATTCCAGTTACATGACAAGTCAGCGTTTTACGGCGGGCAACTTTATTTAAATATAGATTGTTACGTAATTAAATTGTTGATTTTAATAATTACTTTAAAGGCTAATTTTTTATCATCAAAATTAAATTTTAATCAAAAAATGCATTCATACTATGACAGTAAAAAAAGTTCCATTTGATTGTATCTTGGTTATCAACACAGTTTTCCTTAATAATTAGCCCCGTAAAAGGGATAGTAATTATTTCTTATTATAAAATAAAAGAAAGTATAGATACTACGTGAAATAATTTTGTAAACTTAGGTCAAACCAGGTGTAAAATTATACTTGCTAATTCTCTCTGATTAAAATAAGTATTTAAAGTTTCTTTAATTCTAATTGTTATTTTTAACATCTCAATTTTTTAAGTTAATTAAATTCAATTTATTAAAAAAATTGAATGAAATTAATTATTTAAAAACTACGGACAAAACATTTATAGGTTTTAAAAGTACAGTTATCTCAAAATTTAAAAAAGAAAACAATTAACGCATAATTTAAACAAGGACTTAAGGTAATTAAGCATAGAAATGACAAAAATGAGGGATGATAATTTCTTGTTCAGTTATGAAATGTAATAAAGTGTACACTCAATGAAACTTGCATTTATCCGACCAATAATGAAAGCAACACATATTTGTATGTTTATACTCGTAAAGCTGTGTGAATTCCTTAATGCAATCCAAAATTTCCTACAAAATTTGGCTCTAACTCGGTTTCAAGACGACCCACTTCGAACCAAAAATGGTAAATGTGTGGTTAACATTCTCGCAGACAAACAATGAGGGATAGAGAAAAAGGACTTTCGGACCGGAAAAGTTGGAAATTAACGATCAACGTCAACCAACTCCACATCAAATACAAGCCACGAATTTGGTGGTATAGTCCCAACGCGCTTGTCTGCGTATCTGCGTAACAAAACAAAACACTCGTAGCATAAACAACAGAGGCAATATGAAAGGTCCCACACAACAACTGTAATTTGATTACACCAAGTAGCCCCTTAGTAAGAAAGCAAAATATACAGATGCTTTTAGTGAAGTATACCAAAATCTTTTAATTTCAAAACAAAGGGGAATGTATCTTTTAATTTCTCACGAAACGAACAACACACGCTCAATGTAGAGAAATCAAATTCAACAAATAAAAGATTAAACTGGGAATTTCATACCCCATAGATGGTGGAATTGTGATCCTTCTTTTGTCCCCAATCCTCATCCCTGTCGAAAACAAAACAAAACTACAATTGGTATAAAGAATTACTAGACAGTAGACAGCATAAAATCTTATTATATATTACCATTGACCCCAACCTCCCACCCTTTGATGACTTGTCCTACACCTGCAAATACAACATGAAATAGTGAAACACACATAAAAAGGAAAATAACGGGAATTTCAACACATAAGCAGATTACAAACCCAGGCGAAATTTAAACGGTGCTCGTCCCACATTTGAGTCAAATATTTTCCCATCCTTTTGCAGCTTGCCAATATATTTAACACTGACCTGTTAAATTAAAGTACATTTAAAATATAGGTTGAAGAGATTTATTCTTCAGTGAACTACATCAATGCAATCAAAAAATCTGTAGATGAAGTGTAACCTTTTTTCCAGGAGCAGCTTTTTTGCCATCAGGTTTACCCATAAGGAGCTCCTCTATAACCAATCCATTCGGAAAAGTTCTCACTTGAGATGGCTTGGTTTCAGTTTGTTTCTTCCCCTTTTTCTCAGAGTTGATGGACAAATTCTGCTTTTCAGCACTTGAAGTAACTTGATCTGCAGCAGCTACCCCTTCGATCTCCTTGGTCTTTTTCTTCTTTTTTTTCTTGTTTTTTTTCTCAGCATGGACCCTGGCAACAAATAGCACACGCAAATAGTTAGCAAACCACATAACCAAGGTTCCACCCCCCAAAATTTCCAAGCTTCAATATCTCAAGCAAAGAAAAGAAAAAGTAATTAGAACGACCCCACAGGAACAAGGTTCGCCACAAAATCAGGCATGACCTAACAATTAAACATCTTATATAGTTGAAAACAATTTTACTAAAGGTATTGATGTGGTATTTCTAGTAGAATTTTTTAGTTTGGTTGACCAGATGTTCTGAGGGTTTGGTCAACGGAAGAAATTTTGGATTGTAACATCAATAGGAAGAAATCTAAATATAGATGTAATATTTAAATCGACAATCCAGGCTAGTAACACCAAAAGCACAGTGAAATGAAACTGAGATTCTAGTTGGATGAAAGTTCTTACTCGTTATTGGACAACTTTGCATCATTTTCATCACTCTGCTTGGTTGTAATTTCTATTGCTTCAGGATGCTTTTCATCTGGGGCAGTAACATTTGTCTCATTGTGGTTGCCAGATGTATCACCACTTTCCCCTTTAATACGTTCCTTTAACTTGTTTTTTTTCTTCTTTTTCCTGAAACCATTTATCATTGTCAGAAAGATTTTAGCACCAAACATCCAGCACAATATAGATTAAAAGAATTTAAAAGGGAATAGCAGGAACCAGGCAAGTATCAGATAGAAATTGATTCTTGGAAGTAACTAAACTGGTAAACCTTTCTCACCCATCCAGTGGCTCATCTTCATCGTTAATATCAACTTTTCGTTTAACTCTAGCAGAATGATCGACTTCTTTTTCCTTCTTGTTGGCATTCTCAGTTTTCTTACGTGCTTGTTCTCCTTTCATTTCTGCATCTGCCTTCTGAGAGACAGACACATCTTTCTCTCCAGTGGATATTGGAAAGCCATCTTCATCTTCACTCTCCACAAGCTCAATTGCAGGCTCAGAACTTGTGCTGTCTTTTGGTTTCAACTTAGCTACCTGATTATTTTTCTTTAATTGCTTATTTTGATCATCTCCATTTTCAGGTTTTTCATCATCCACTATTTCCTCAATTACAACTGAAACAAAAGGAATATCATATTACAGTTGAAATATGATGTATATCAATTATATATGGCAGAAGACTTGTCAAAGATGACAAGAATGCAGAACATATGCCACAACCACAACAATCATAGTGACTGCAACATAAGACAGTTGGAATTAGGGACTCAAGATTTTCCGTTATCCAATGGCACTAACGGCTATTTAACAAAACCGCACACTAAGAATGCATGAGTGTTAAAATGAGAAGATGCACAAAAGAATGACTGTTATTAATATGTACGAAAAAAATGTAATGATAAAACTTATTATAATGAAAGTGAGAAATGTAATATTGGATTTTATAGCATACCTATTATCTATCATTATATAACAAAATGTATCTGCACGTCCACAATCATAATTTTCTGGGAAAACTGTGATTTTTCACGAAAAATATAGTAGCAGGATTTGAGTATTTGATGACACATTTCACATTTTATTTTACTATAAATTTAACATTTGTGTATCGGTAGACGTAAAAAAACAAATGTGAACATCAGTAAAAAAACTACAAAATTAAAAGAAAAATAGACATAAGAGCAAAAAATACATATAATTGTTTCATGACCTCAAGAAAAGTTTATAATACAACGAAAATACCTCCACTATTTCGGACAGGTGACGGGTACATGTCAACATCGCTATCAACAATAAAGCCATCGTCATATCCATCTTCACTATCATAATCAGATGATTCATCTGACTCAGTTCCTTCAATATCTTCTCCCCATGATTCACTTTCACAATGTAGTTGGAAAATCAAGAAGATATTTAAAAAAATTGCACCAAGAATCATATTTTAGTCACAACTACATAAACAAAACTTAAATTGCAATGCAAATAAGACAACAAACGAAATTTCTTCAGAAGGATACTATTCATAGTCATCCTTAAGCTCATCCCCGTCATCAGCCGCAAAATAACCAGAAAGGTGGATGCTTCGCGAACCAATAACTGAGAATGCAACTAAGTCATCAACGTCAAACTTAAGATTCAAAGGGCATGATTCAATTCTATTTGGTAGCAGCGAACACAAGAAAACTGGACTTTTGTGTCCAGAAGCGCACTGAAGAATGCTTTTCTCCTTCGATGAGCCAATGCCTAGAGTAGCCTGAAATTTTAGGGCAAAAAACGAAAACCAGCAAAAGTTCATACACACCATGACATTGTATATCCAACTCCAAGAATATCAACTGAATTCGGACTCCAAGAGTGCCATTGCATTGAAATCTCATATAATTACATTTTAATGCATACGTTATATCGACCGAAAAACCTATACTGATTAAGCCTTCTTAATGTCAAAGAAAACCAGCAAAAATTGTTGATTCCGAAATTCACCATAACAGAAAGCAGTTCTTTGCATAAACAAACCCAAGATTCGAAAAAAACAAGAGTTGATTTATGAATGAAGAACCTGAGTAACATGCAGCTTCCCTCGCGCATTGTCAGAGTGATAAGGGCACGGTTTGCCAGGTTTGACTTCAATCCCTGAGCTCAAAAAGAAAATGAAAAAGGCAAAATAAGAAACAAGTTGAAAATTCGTGACAACGAGTAGAAGAAACAGAATATTAGTAGCTAAAACGCAAATTTCGGAATGAGAACTGAAACAGTTGAATGTTTGTGCATTTAGAACTACGTTGAAGAAGAATAGAGAGAACGAAGATGACTAACCCCAGAAACCCATTGTGAAATGAAATGAAAATGAAATCCACGTCACTTCTATAAATATATACAAAAACCCTAAAAGCGAGTGCCGTTTTGGGTACAGAGCTGCCGTTTAAAGACAACCCAACCCTAGACACCTAGATTCTTGTGTTTGTTATATCACGGATTTGCTAGCTGGTCCAAATGCATTATTGGGCATTTTCTTCGTGCACTCCCATATTTTCTTCTGTCACCGCCATAAGTAATTTCCAGAATTTAAATTTTAACATTTCAAAATGTTAATTTCTTTTAACACCCGCATAAAGTACTATTTTAAAATAATTATGTTAACGTTTTTGAAAAAACCTTTGTGATACTTTTTACGCTTTTGCAAAAAATATTTCTACAATGTTAATTTATTTTATATTTCCGGGAATTACTTTCTGAATTGTTGAGCTGGTAGAATTACCGTCGTATCTTAATAAACATTTGTTATTTTGAAAATGAATTTTTAGACCAATGTGGCAATGTATTTTGTTTTAACTTTGAGAACTATTTTTTTTTTCTTTTATCATCATTTTCTTTTTTCAAATTTTAACTTTTCTTGCAAATTTTTTTCCATTATCCACAAAATGGAATAGCATAAACAAATGAAGAATACAAGTTTAAGAGGTGCTATAATAAAAATACAATACATTCACAAGAGAAAGCCAAATTTGTGACTGGGAAATTAAAAATACACAAAACAAAGTGAGTGAGTGAGTGATTCCAAAGGGGAAAGATAACAAGAATGTTAAAGGTATGAAGTTGAAGAAGAACATTGAAGGTAAGAATAAGAAGAGATTGAAATGAACAATAGATATGATTTTATGATGATGAAAGGAATGAAGTTGAATCAAATCAATGATTCCATTAATCCTCATGCAGTGTACTCATCCTGCCATCTCTTCTTTCTTACATGTTTTCACTTCTTATCATAGATCTCTAGAAATTAACTATTCCAAAACCTCAAACTTCTCTTAAATTGATCTGCTGATTCTTTAAGCTGCTATATATATACAACAATTGTGTAAGGAGAAAGAAGCGACATTGCAGTTCCAAAACAATGTAGAAATTTTCACTATAACCACTTTGCCAACTGAGGAAATTGCTGCAGAAGCCATGTCACACTCCTTATCACTGTCTGCATATAAATTGTTTTCCAAGAGAATCCAACTAAGTCAAAAGATAAAAAAAAACACTGTCTGATTAAAGTAAAGGGTTTTGAGAAGAATATTTTGTCTGATTTTTGCAATTATTTCTGGCTCCTGTTAGATTATTTCCTTTTGGCAGTTAAATCAGTTGTTCTTAGTCTGTAACAGCACCCTTTTGTTCTCTTGTTTTCCTTTTCTTTTCTGTTTTTCCATTTTCTCTTTATTCACAATTTCTTTTCTTTATCCATCCATAGAGTCAAATTCACGTACCAAAGTTGCATCCCCAGGCTTGATTGCAGGTTCAACACAGTCTCGCCCATATCTGTTTTCATAAATTTAAGATTTATCTGTGAATTGCTACTGTTAAAAAAAGAAAATTAATGAACTTTATAGGCATTAGCTAATCAAAGATCCCATTGAAAATGTTGCAAGCTACTTCAAAAGCCATACTATCACTCACGTTATTTGTCTTCTGCCATTGATCACATCTAGACGATAAAAACTGCACCCTTTGCTAAAGGGAAAAGCTTTTCCCTTCCATTCTGAAGACATTTCCAAGTGTTAATAAATGCCCTTTTTGTTTAATCTGAAAACACATTAAAAAGTGATAAAGAATGATAGAATCTGTGTAATGCACCTAAATGCCATGTCACCCCAACGGATGAGGAGTCCTCGGTAGACAAATCATCGATAACGAACTGCAGATCTTTGCTGGTAGAATCGGTGAATTTTTTGAAGAACTCAAGAATTTCCTGCATAATGATTAAAGCTAAAACTAATGAGTTATATTTATCTCTATTTTCCCTACTTTTTTCTCCTAGTACTGGTAAACAAAATTGTGCAAAATCGTTACATAAATGGAATTGCTCAAAACAATTCCTTGAAATAGAACGAGGTCATATGAAATCACAGAAACAAGTGAGTGTAGATACTGAAATCATTTATGGGAAGATAATTACTCATCAACAAAAAAACTTGTCTTAACAACAACACCAATTGATTTGTAGTATAAATTACCTTACGACCCACGAAGGGTTGGGGAAAGACAAGATCTTCGTACACACAATTGTCGGCGATAAGGTACTGAACAGAATCCACGTCATGCGCGTTGATTCCTGCATAGAAATTCCTCACCACAGCTGAAGCTGAGTCAACAGCGTTATCATCATCAAAACTTTCGGTAGCTGGTGATGCTACGGTAACAGATTGCTTCTCGCCACTTCCATCAATGGCTCTACATTTTCTTCTTCTTCTCTTCCTTAACGAGGCGTCAACTAAGTTCAAAGGGGTCAAGCTTGTAACGATTTTGATGGAGGAATATGGAGAAGACGGAATCAGAGGTGGAACTGAGTTAAAAAACAACCCAGTGGAAGTGCTGATAGACATTTTGCAGAGACACTTCACTCTACATGCAAAATCAATCACGCTTGCTCCATTTTTTTTTCTTCCAAAACCCGTGGTATTAACTGTTAACTGACATAACTCGAACACCAACTACCACTGATTCTGCAGATAGATTTATCTAACACCACAAACCTTTTATGTCTTTTTTGTTTTGGTTTGGGCCAACCCAAAAGCCCAACTCACAAAAAGCCCAAAACTAAAGCCAGTGAAAAAAAAAAGGTGGTATCTTTTTGGATGGTAGCAATAAAGAATGTTATGAAAAGCAAGAGCAATGAAGTGGAAGAAGAAGTTGGAGAAATCTTAGAAGAAATGATATTATCTTCTTCACAAATGGAGTTCCAATACATCAGCTGATAAAATAAACCACACACACTCTTCCACAGCCTATAAAACACAGCCAATAAACAGAGTTTGTGGCCCATCTGGTACACAAAACAAATCCCACCCACTATACTAAACAAAAAATCTTAATTAAACAAATCCCCCACACAACAAATAGTTACACTAATCTCTATTGGGACCCTTCAAAATGTCATCTTTTCTTGCTACTTCATCTCCAGAAGCCATGGCTCTTATTTTCAAAGTCAAATGTAGAGAGACATGGCGTCAGTGTCACCGTTGTCGTCACCTCACCTTAATTAATTCATTAGTCGCAGGATATTATAATGTAATGAAACGTAAGTAACCAGAACTGAATAACAGCAAATACTGGTATATATATAGTATGTATAGTATATTAGTATATTCTTCAGTATTGGTATACCGTGTGAATGTACGTAAGTATGTATTATGTATTTGTGTATGTATCTAAGGATCCCAAAGAGAATCATGCTGCATATCCTCCCACTCATTGTCTTCAAAAACATACCCATTTGCGAACATCATGGATTGATCATGCATCATGAAAGTGTCCGGCATTTGCATCCATGTCTGAGGCGAGTCCATGGGCGAGTCATTGATGGCCTGAATCTGAGTGGGGGAGAGTCTCACTGTCAGCGGCGGCGCCGTCGAGGAGCCGCCTCCTCCTTGAGTCTCGGGAGGGGCGGGGTTGGTCCGGAGCCGCAGCGCAGCCTCGTGCGCCGCCATGCGTATGTGGTCCGCATTGTTGCTCACGGGGCGCGGCAGCGTGCTGGCGAGCTCGGGGAAGTTGAGCCGGGCGTCGCGGCCCCTGAAATGCAGCGCCGCCACGTCGTAGGCGGCGGCGGCCATCTCCGGCGTCTCGAAGCTCCCGAGCCAAATTCGGGTCTTGGTTCCGGGTTCGCGGATTTCGGAGACCCACTTGCCCCATTTTCTCTTGCGCACTCCTCTGTACGCAGAAGAAGCAGCGCCGACATGGGTTGAACCCGAAGATTGCATGTCCATGCAAATCAATGTCCAAGCTTTGAAATTTTTGAATAATATTACAGTCAAATTAAAATGTTTAAGTGTTGTGAATTGCTATGGCTATAACGGTAGTAGTAATCTGCGGAACGTTGTCGTGGGTATTTATAGATGTGGATATGTGAAACGTGGAAGCGCTTCCAACATCTTGGTTTTGGTGTTGGTGAGCTTCCTCGTAGGTGCTTCCTTAATGCCCTTTGTTTTCCAACAAAATCTATGTCTAAGTTTTTTCATTTTTTTATTTTTATTTTGTTTTTGATTGGATTGGTGATACTTTTTGCTTATGAGTGTGTTGGTGATGTTGTTGTTAAATATTAAGGGAATGGTGAAGATTTTTTTGGAGTGAAATTGGGAAGATGGGAATGGTGCCATGTGTTTGTGTGCAAACTTTTTGAAGTTGAAAATTTGGGGATTGGATTAAGTGAGAAGAGTGACTGTTTAGGACGCGTTTTGCAGAGCTATGTGGCAATGGTTTTTCCAATCAGAATTCCAAATTCGTAGAATCTAATATAAGGTTTTGGAAAGCTTAGATCAGCATGGGCATGAAGGTATTTGTTTAATGGAGATACTTACGTTTTGTTTTGTATTTTTGGTGATGTTCATCGGCGTTTAGTTTATTCAGGGGTGTCTACATTTTCTAGCGGATAAAAACTTTAGAGGCACCTACACTTCACGTCTACTTTAAGAATATATCTTCATAGATACTATATATTCTATATTATTCTACAGTTTTACTATTGACAGCTTCTACAACAATTCCTTTTTCTTTCCAATTTTCTTTTAAATATATTAAAATTAACGTGAAATAGTTAAACCCACTTATTGAATTTTAACCATCGTCGTAAAAATGATCTTAGTTGTTGTGAGCTTAAATAATTGTGGTCACATCAATTGAAAATTGGAAAACATTTTATCAATTTCAATTAAAAAATATTTAACAAACTTTTACCAAAGATTAACATCAATTAGGATTAACTAAAATAATGACTAATATTAATATTCTTGAAATTTTAATAATTATGTTTATTTGCTAATGATTAAAAATACTTAATTAAATTAAATAATTCGAATTGTTTTGTATAAAAAAAATATTTTTAAAATGAAATAATTTAAAAAAAAAATTAATATATTAAATATTTTGAAAAATATGAAATACTCTTTTCAAACCGAATTGAAGATGTCCTAGAAGTCACTTGATAAAACATTCAACAAACAAACATAACAAATTAAATAAATTGTTATCTGTTTATAACAATATAAAATTTCTCAAAGCAAGCATTATTTCTCTTGAGATAAGTGATTTCTAAAAGAATCAAACAGTAAATATATACTTTTTAAAAAGGGAAAAAAGAAAGTAGTATTCATGCAACTTGATTCCTTTTAAAAAGTTAGATATATTGAATTCATAATTCATATGTAAAATTTAAGTTTAATGGATAAAGAAATATTTTTGAACATAATACACTAAAATTTATTAATCAAATTCTTTCTTACATATTAATTAAACTTAAATATATATTTTTCACAATAAATAACTAGATTCTATTCTCTTATTCTAAAACTTTTTCTTTATGTTTTTTTCTTAATAAATAGATTCACGTTAATACAAAAGATACCTTTACTCAATAAAAATGATTACACGATCAATTTATATAAGAAAATTCAGTTGGTATTTTTGAAAAAAAAAACCTCTATTTCAATCACCTTTTTTTCCAAATACAAAATTTGAACTCATAAAATTGAATTAAAACAGCAAGTTCAGGACTACTCATACTATATATAACACCTTGTTTTACCCTTCATATATTACAAGAAAAAGTAAACACAAGTGTTGGTTGATAAATAAATGTTACAAATAAATGAGCATAGAAGCAAAATTGTATGAATGTGAATGATTATGGATGAAAATATGGAAGTTACTATTTTGTACCTTTTTTTGTTTTCTATTTATCTGTTGTGCTTTATGCTTGGCAGCTAGACAAGAACAGGCATCCTCGTATTAAAATAGTATAGCCTACTATTTTAGACAACCTCATTTCATTTTTTTTTTATTAAACTAATTTTTTATCACTAAACTTCACCTAATCAGGGTTTGCCAAAGATTAGGTCAGGGTGAATGGAGTTAAAAAAAAAAGGCTTAAATTTTGGTGTTATGCATGGTTAAAAAAATAAGCTAAAATATGAATAAATCTCCTTCGTCATCATCATAAAAGGAATGGGTTCTACCCAATGTCGATCCCACGTGAAACCAGGAAACCTAAAAGAAAGCACTCATGGCCATAGAATAGGATGCACGTAGGGACAAGGACTTTTTTCTAACTATTATTTTTTTTTAATTTTTTTCAATAGATATGTGAGATTGACTCGTTCAAAGTCCAAATGACCATTATACATCCAAACACTTCCCCTTTTCTACTGGATAGGACTTCTTCACTTTTGGCTTAGGTTGCGTTTGGATTGAAAAAGGAGAATGAAGAGGGTAAAAAGGGTAAAAAGGGAAAGAAAAAGGGAAGTGACATTGTTTGAACTAAGAGAAATGGGAAAAAAAAAATTAAGGGTGATTTTATTGATATATTGTAATAAAATGTTTAATTGATGTATTTATAAAATGACTACATCACGCTTGTGTGAAAAATAAATTAGTTTGAACATTAGTCAAATTATATTTTATTATACGTAATCATAATTTAAATTATTCAATCCTTTTTATTGTTTTCTGAAATTTAAATAACAATTAAACGCTTCCTACAAATTTTATTTATATAATAATTATTATAATTCAGTTAATTTTAATTACTCTTATATATAGCCGTATTTACTTAAATATACACAATAATATAAAATAATTAATTATATAATAATACTTGATTGAATGATAAATATTAAATAATTAATTATATTTCTTATTTTTTTAAAAATATCTTTCGAATACTTTGATTTAAATAAAAATGGCCTATAAATACATATGATATCAAATATAATACTTATTCAATTTTCATATTCATTTATATGCTGACAATATTTTTTATGATTTTACTGACTTAAGCGTTAAATAATTTTTTATAAGTGAATTTTCTTTCATTGTCTTTGATAAACTTGGCAATTATATATTAGAGTTATAATTATGCTTAATTACACTTCTTATGGGATGTTATTACATAGGAGGTGGTTTCCATGGTAGAGAAAGGAAAAATCAACAATTTTCGAGAGACAAGGCAAAAGGATTTGTTTGGGAAAACAATTTAAAATCATGTTACATAATAATATTTAAAATCATACAATCACAATATTATATTAAGCTATAGTTAAGTCAAATTTTCTGAATTATAATATATTTTAAGATACAATATAGTATCTAAAACTTTATATGAGAACTAGATTATAAGTTTTGTTGGATTTTTTTTATAAAAATAAGTCTAAACTGTTTTTTTTTTTCTTTCAAAATCATCACTCATT